>VTLG01014251.1_pt1 | contig 13647 bp, 8 predicted proteins | sample 4694571 | NCBI WGS metagenome assembly VTLG01 (sample SAMN12604809, study PRJNA352737) | marine metagenome | biome: ENVO:00000447; feature: ENVO:00000209|ENVO:00000569|ENVO:01000036; material: ENVO:00002151; isolation source: viral sequences binned using virsorter ...
TATAAATTCTAATTATTATGGCACATCAATCATCAAATGTTACAGCTTTTGTAACTAAACTTACACCTGAACCACCTGAACCTGTTGATAATAATCCTAGTGATATACAACCTCCAGGTATTGATGAAGAGCCAGAATATGAATCCCTTGAAGAAGCACTCACAGGGGATGAATGAAATGTGGCTGGGGGTCTTCGGACTCCTAGCTATTTTTATAATGATAGAAGCTATGCACACTCACTATCATCACAAAGCTCACCCACATTGTGCAAGCGAGATTAGTTTAGCGGTAAAACTATAGCCTTCCAAGCTATTGTCGTCGGTTCGATTCCGACATCTCGCTTTGGCTTTGGCCCTCTAAGGAGGATACCCTTAGCCGTCTAGACGGTGGGAAAGACCACAAACAAATGATCAAAAAATTTTGCATGCAAGAAAGTTAATATAAAATTATCCCATATAAATGGCACATCAAAATAATGCCAACAACACCTCGCTTACTTGGGGTGGTGTTGCTGCTAATAAGGGTACTCCTGATTCGACTACAACTGCTCATAGGAGAGCCCTATATCTTAAGCTATTTTCGGGAGAGCTATTCAAAGGATTCCAACGCAATACAATTGCAAGGGATTTAATTACTAAGAGAACACTGACAAATGGACGCTCATTACAGTTCATTTTCACTGGTCGTACAAATAGTGAGTTCCATGTCCCAGGACAGAACATACTAGGTAATACTGATGGTGCTCCTCCAGTAGCAGAGGTAACAATCGAATGCGATGACCTCTTAATATCAAGTGCTTTCGTTTATGAATTAGATGAAACACTTGCACACTACGATTTACGTGGTGAAATTTCAAGGAAGATTGGTTATGCACTAGCCGAAAACTATGATAGAAGAATCTTTAGAGCAGTAACTAAAGCTGCTAGACAAGCTTCTCCTATTCAGAAGACTAACTTCCTAGAACCAGGCGGAACACAAATCCGTGTTGGTACAAACAACGCTGGAACAGATGCTTATGTTGCTGCTTCACTTGTAAACGCCTTCTATGATGCAGCTGCTGCACTAGATGAGAAAGGAGTTTCAACTGAAGGACGTGTAGGTGTACTTAACCCACGTCAGTACTACGAATTAATTCAAGCTGTAGGAACTAATGGTCTTGTAAACAGAGACGTCCAAGGTGACGCTCTACAGTCTGGTAACGGCGTCATTGAGATTGCTGGTATCAAGATTTACAAGTCTATGAACATCCCATTCTTCGGTAAGTTCGGTACTAAGTACGGTGGATCAGGTGCAACTGGTACAGGCGTAACTGACCCTGGTAACTCTGGATCCTTCGTTAGTGAGGACATGGGTAACCAAGCAGAATCTGCTTCAGGTGCTCCTGATGGTCAGCGCACAGTTAACGACTACGGTGAAGGAAACAAGTTCGACAACTCTTGTGGACTTATCTTCCAGAAAGAAGCCGTTGGTTGTGTAGAGGCTATTGGACCTCAAGTTCAAGTTACAAGTGGAGATGTATCCGTGATTTATCAGGGAGATGTTATCCTCGGACGCTTGGCTATGGGTGCTGCACCTCTAAACCCAGCTGCTGCTGTGGAATTGATTGCAGGTATTGCTCCAAACACTGGAGTTGCACAGGCATTCTAACTATACATATAAGGGAGGGTCTCCATACCCTCCTTTTTTTATTCATAAATATTAACCTATGGCTGCCACTACAATTGACACCGATACCGAACTATCCGCAGTGAATGCAATATTGGGAGCTATCGGACAGTCACCAATTACACAATTAAAAGATCCAACTACTGGTACTGTAACTAATGCTAACCCAGAAGTACAGTTTATATATAATCTATTACGTGACTCTAATGTTGATACACAATCGGAAGGTTGGCATTTTAATATAGAGAAACATGTCGCATATACACCAGATGCTAATGGTAAAATAACTATTGCTAATGATATCCTTAAGATGGATTTAACAAATGGTTGGATTGATAGAAAATATGACGTTGTAAGAAGATATGATTCTAATGATAATAAATATTATTTATATGATAAATATAATCACTCTAATGACTGGTCTGATCATACAGAACTCAGTTTAGATATTATAAAACTATATCCTTTTGAGGATTTACCTATTGTATTTAGAAGATACATAACTCATAGAGCTTCTAGGCAAGCAGCTACATCCTTAGTAGCTAATCCACAATTAGTACAACTACTAGCACAACAAGAAGCTATGTCTAGAGCTGCTTGTATGGAGTATGAATGTAACCAAGGTAATCCTACTATGTTTGGATTCCCAGAAGATTCATCATATACTACTTATCAACCATGGAGGAATCTTAGAAGATAATGGCAGGAATTAGACAGTCTATACCTAACTATGCTGGTGGTATATCAGAACAACCTGATCAATTAAAGAGACCTGGACAAGTAAAAGATATAGTAAATGGAGTACCTGATGCTATTCGAGGTCTATTTAAAAGACCTGGAACTGCAAGAGTAGGTACAGCTAAGTTAGCTAATGTACAATCTGATGGTTCCTATTTTTATTATCATAGAGATGGAGAAGAAGGTAGTTATATAGGACAGATAGCTGCTAATGGTACTCCTAGAATATGGAAAGCAGAAGGAGATAATCCTGGAGTTGAGCAAACTATTGCTTATGGTACTGGTGGAGAAACAGCAATAAAGACTTATCTATCTAATTCTAATCCTGAAAACTTACAGTTCCTAACTATTAATGATACTACATTTGTTACTAATAGAGATACTAATGTAGCTACTACAGGTACTACAGGAGGTGAACCTGATGACCATTTTGCTTATATTGATTTATTAAGAACAGAAAATGGTAGGCAATATGGTTTAAATATTTATGATAATAATACTGCTGGCACTACAATAAATAGAGCTACTAGAATTAAAATATCTAGTGATACTTTATCAGAAGCTAATGGTACAGGGCATTGTCCAGGTATAGGTACACAAGTATTTGCTGTTACAGCTGCTGGTTCTTATTCATCTGACATATCATGGGTAAAAGATGCTTCTGATAATACAGTAACTTCTGGAAAAGAAAATTTAATATTCAGATTAACTGCTTTAGGTCAGCAAGGTCAAGGAGCTGCTGTCGATGATGGTGCTTATGGTCCTTCTAACTACAGATGTACTTATAGTAGAGATGTTGATTTATTACATGGAGGAGAGGGTTGGGTAACTGGGGATACAACTCAAGTTACTTTAACTTCAGCATCAACAAACTATAATTATGTTATAGAGGTAATAGAGCATGAAGCTATCACTGTTAAAGGTAATATAAAAGCAGTACGTCCTTCTCCTACACCATTTGATGCAGATACAGCAGTTACTGCAGATACTATTTTAGGCGGTATAATTTCAGAATTAACTAGTACTGGAATTACAGCTACTGTAATAGGTAATGGACTTTATTTAACTAAATCCTCATCATTTAATGTAGAAGTAACTGATCCAGATTTAATGAGAGTAATGCAATCTAGCATTAATAATGTAACTGAATTACCTACTCAATGTAAACATGGTTATATCGTTAAAGTATCTAATGCTAGAATGTCTGAGGAAGATGATTACTACCTTAAGTTCCAAGGTGAAAATGATAGAGATGGTGCTGGTGGATGGGAAGAATGTGCTAAACCTGGAATAGTATTAGGGTTTGATGATGCAACTATGCCTCATGTTATACAAAGAACAAGTATAGCTAACCTAGGACAAGCAAATGAAATAGCTACCTTTACTGTTAAACAGTTTGATTATGCAGATAGAGAAGTAGGAGATGATAATACTAATCCTATAGCTAGATTTAATGGTAATCCTATTAATAAAGTTTTATTCTTCCGTAATAGAATAGTCTTTTTATCGGAACAATATGTTATATGTTCAAGACCAGGTACAGCTGATAAGCCTGACTTCTGGGTTAAAACAGCTTTAACTAGTAGCAATAGTGATCCAATAGATATAGCTAGTAGCTCTACACTTCCTTCTAAATTATTTGATGGTATAGAAACTCAGACTGGATTAGTATTATTTAGTACAAATCATCAATTCTTACTAGCTTCAGATGATACAGTTTTCAATCCAGATACAGCTAAGTGTAGAAGTTTAGCAGTATATAATTATAATGAAAAAGTACCTCCTATATCTTTAGGTGTTAGTGTAGGCTTTATAGATAACTCTGGAAAGTATAGTCGTTTCTTAGAAATGGCTGCAGTTAAAAGAGAAGGACCACCAATATTAGGTGAGACTAGTCTTATTGCACCGACTTTATTAGAAAAAGATATTGTAGAAGTTACTAATTCTAGAGAAAATAGTATAGTATTATTCGGTAAAACAAATTCTAATACAGTTATAGGTTATAAATATTTAACAGAAGGAAACGAAAGACGTCAAGCTGGTTGGTTTAAATGGAAATTCAATCGTCCTTATAAATATCATTTTATTATTAATGATCAGTATTTCTATTTAGATACAGATAACTTCTTACAAGTTATGAGTCTGACTCAAACAGATTCAGATATATCTATCGATCAAGATTCTGTTAATTACTTAATACACTTAGATAATTATACTACAGTTAGTAGCGGTACTTATGATACAGCAACTAAGAAAACTACTTTCGCTAATCAATCCGACTGGATAGATGATGTAGGAACTACTACTAATAAACTTGTCTTAGTAGATACAGATTCAAATACAGCAAGAGAAGGTAGATATGCAGAGTGTACTGTAGTTAATACAGATGACTTTACAGTACCTGGAGATTGGTCTAGTGCTACATTGAATATAGGTTATCTATATGATTACCAAGTAGATTTACCTAGAGTATATGTAACACAAACACGAGGAGAACGTACTGTATCAGATGTTAATTCATCACTTATTGTACATAGATTGAAGTTTAACTTCGGTAAGTTAGGTCTTTATGAAACTACTTTAACTAGATTAGGTAAAGATCCTTATACAGAAATATATGAATCTGCAGAGTTAGATGAGTATTTAGTATCAGATGCACCTTACTTAGATGAAGCAATAAAAACAATACCAGTTTATGAAAATAATAGAAATGTAGATATAACACTTAAATCCACACACCCATCACCTTCTACTCTACGATCAATGAGTTGGGAAGGTGATTATACAACTAAGTATTATAAACGTGCCTAATTACATTCACCCAATAACGATTGAGGCTGCCAAAGAGGTAGCCTCTAATCTACGTCCAGAAGACCGTAGAGAGGTCGAAGAGGGTCACGGGCTAGATCCTATGGAAGAACTAGTCTGGGCTGCTCAGAACCTCGAATGCGTGTATTTTGAGGTGCCTAACGGCAAGACTGCTGGTATGGCTGGCGTAGAACATGATGGTACAATATGGATGCTAACTACTCCTGCAATTAATGATTATCCAATCACCTTTGCTAGAGAAGCTAAACGCTATGTAGATAGTAGACCAGAAAAATACTTATATAATATAGTTGATGAACGTAATACTGTTCATTTAAAACTATTAAAATTTTTGGGCTTTAATTTTTTACGAAAAATTTCTCATGGTCCAAACAAATTAACCTTTATTGAATTTTGCCGTGGCACTTTCAGCAGCGATGGCCGGACTTAGCTTTGCAAGCTCATTGTTCGGACCAGATAAAAATGCAGCCGCTATACAGCAGGCTAAAGCAGAATATGGGAGAAGATTACATGAATATTATGGTAAGATTGCTAACTATTTAAACAAAGGAGCTTCTTTAAAAATAAGAGGAAGTACTAATGTTTTAGGATTATCTCGAGATGTAGGCGATGCAATGGAATGGACTGGCCAACAAGTAGCTAGTTCTTTTAGAGGTATGGAAGCCTTACGAATGAAAGAAGCTAAGAATGAAATAATTTCAGAAGAAGGTAGAGCTGAATCTAGAGGAAGACGAACAACAACAGCATTGCTAAAAGAAAGAAGTAATCTAGAAAATAAAATATTTACAGCAAAAGGTATAGGAGCATTTAAGAAACAACTTGGTGCTCAAAGAAAATTCGATCAACAAGAAATGCAACGTATAGCAGAAAGACCTCAGATTCCTTCATTTGGACCACCAGTAATGATACCAGGTAAACAATCTGGATTTAGTAAATTTACAGGTGCTTTAATGTCAGGTTTAGGTACTTATAGTTCAAGCTTAAGTGCGATAGATGATATAAAGGGTTTCGTAGACCTACCTAAATGGGTGAGTTAACATGGCAACATTAGCAGACTTATTAAAAGCTAGCACAGGATCATCAGCAGCATCTAAAATTGATAATGTTGATATAAGTGATCTTAACTATGCAGCTAGCAAAATCGATCCATCTAAATCTATCGAAGAAAATCAAGTAGATAGTCAAAATGTTTACAATCGACACATAGCTTTTGTTATGTCTCAGATTTCAAACGATCAAAAGTTAAAACAAGGAGGACCATTTGCAGACTTAAATGATCTTGCTAAAGGACTTTCGAAAGCTACAAAAGCTAAGAAAGAAGTAGCTAAAAAAGATGAGTTAAGAAGGTGGCAAAAAGGTGTCCAAGGTGCCGGAGACGATCAAAGAGTTATAACTGAGAAACAATATAATGAACAAAAGCAAAATGAAATAGAGAAAAATAAAATTGATGGAAAGATCAATGCTGCAATAGATAATCCTGAGACACCAACAGATGAAAAGAGTGCATTGCTAAATGATTCTTATGGTGATCGATTTAATCAGACTCATACTAACGGAGCACAAGCCTTAACAGATTTTTCTGAGGCTACCTATTTAGGTATGAGAGACACGAAACTATATATACCAGAATTAGGTCAATGGCTGACCTTACAAGAAGCTATTGATACAGAAGCTGTACTTCCTGATGGTACTCCTGTAGCACCTTTAATAAGAGATGAGTTATTATTTGAAACATATAGTAAACTTGGTGGTGAGAAAGTAAATCGATTTTATTTAAACACTATCTACTTTCCTAAGATTAAACAATTTTTAGAGCGTACAGTTGCTGAAGAAACTTCTCAACATTTAGCAGCAAAAATGAAAACTCATGAGAAGAAAACTCTTAATGAGTTTGCTGATTGTTTAGGTTCTAAAGACGGTACGTGTCTAGCTGGATCACAAGAACTCTTAGGTACTGATGGTATATTATATAAGAACTCGCTTGGTCCTAATAAGATGGCAGGCTCTATGGATATATTAAAGCAAAAACTTGATAGAGCAGTAGAATTAAATTTAATTGATATAGAAGATGTATATTCTGCATTATCTCCTGATAAGTTATACTGGGATAAATCTCAAAATAAAGCAGTTCCTATGGAACAACACTCAGTACTAAAAGAACTTGCTGTATCATTAAGAGATAAAGAAGCTACCCTATTTGCTGAAAAGAACCGAGAAGATACTGCTATAATAAATGGTACTATTAGTCTTAAAGGACAAGAGTTTTTAGCAAGAGTAAATGAGCTGTATCCAAATGGGGCTACAAATGATCAATACTGGGGTATGGTAAAACAATTTTTAATTGATCCTATAAATGAAGATTTACAATCGAAAGGAATCTTTTATGAATTAGATGATAATAATCTAAAAATTTCAGCAATACATAATTCTTATAGTACTAAAGAAGAAAGAAAGGATGATGATTTAATAAGAGAAATTAGAACACTTTTGGCAGCAGAAGGGCTTACTCCAAGAGTTCAGCAAAAAATTAATAATATTTCTAGTCCTGAACTAAAACAAACATGGACTACTAGAGGTAACTTATTTCCAAATGATACTTCTAAAGCTACTAAAGAATTTAACACTACTTATTTAACAGGTGAAAAAAGCTATGTAACAGCGTATGCCAAGGATAAGGGTTGGAAAGGTGATAAGGAAGTAACGATGACAGCAAGAGTTCAAACAAGAGCTGCGTCTTTCTTTAGTGCTAATTTTAAGACAGAGTATCTAGTTACTGGAAATTATGCAGATGCATTTGAGAAAGCACGTATAGCAACACAGCAGGCAATTACCAATGGAGACTTTGATGATGATCCTGAACTTGTTGATACTGATAAAGTAATTAACAATCAAAGGCGAGCTATTAAAATAATACAAGAAGGAAGTAATGTTGCTAGTGCTAATGGAGCATTGACTAGTGAAATACCCTTACCAGGTGAAATGGAGGTAATAAAAGAAATTAATGCAAATCCAGATAAATTTGCAGTAACAGCACATCCTTATTATGTACAAGTTGCAGGACCAATAAAAGATGTTAACGGTTTGCAAGTACAAACATCACGACTTTCAATAGTTAAAGAAAATTTAAGTAGCCAAATACCGAAAGCAGAGTATATTATACAAAGATCTAGTCAGTTTGATTTTGGTGAGGAAGCTTTAAGTAAAGAACAGATGCAATTATTAAATAATAAGAATAACGGATCTGGTACTGCTCAAGCTTTTGCAGGAGTTGAAGTTGAACCGACATTAGATTATATAGAAGTAATCGATAGGGGTAAAACTAAAAGTGGTATTAGAGATGGTCAAAGGGTACAAATACCAGCAACTAAAGAAGTACCAGATTCTGATTTAGATAGAAATCAGCTGGCTTGGATTGTAGAGACATTTATATCTCCAAGATCTAAATCAAATAGAGGAGGATCTGGATATAATACTATATATTATAATGGTAAACCTGTAAAACTAGAAAATCAAGAAGTACTTACATCTGATCTAAGTTTGTGGGATATTGTAGAAATGGCTGCAACTGATCCTAATCATAGTCACTTTGGTATGTTTGGTTTTGGAAGAGAAAATATAATAGATCTTATAAGAGACAGATATGGTGGAGGGGAAGCTTTAAAAGGTATTCCTTTTGATCAACGTGTTCAACAAGAATTACTATTAGATAAAATAAGATCAAAAGCTTTCCGAGGACAAATGTTATCTACAGCATCTGCTAAAGAATTAAGAAAAGCTTTAAAACTTAATAAGAGCGACTCAGAAGATCTTTACAGAGTTTTAAATTATTCACTACTTACAACATATGAATCATATGGAGACGCTCAAATTCCAAGTGGTCTAGTGAACTTCTTTGATGCGCCTATAAATAAACTACACAACCTTCTACCTGCACTACTCTATGAGGTACTAGAACAATAATGGAAGAAAACACAGGAATAGATCTATCTAATATACAAATAGATGAAGAGGGTCTTAATAAGACTTTAGATGTACTTGATAATGCATCTAATCTTGTCGAATATCAAGACGCTTCAAATCGGCGTGAAGAACAGCAACAACAACAACTCCAACAAGAGCAACTTGCAGTAGACGATCCAAGGAATGCCGAGAAGTGGGGATTTAAGGGTGTTGCTAAAGAAGCTGAATCTATTTTATCAGGTGGTCTACAAGACACAGCTTCCTCAGTAGCAACATTTCCTGAGCGTACTATAGATGCTCTCTCAGGAGAAATGAAAAAAGAAAGGGATGAAAAAGGTTATTATCAACCTGAATGGACTCCCTTTACTGATGAAGATAATCCTATAATAACTAAAACATGGTGGGGTCAATTAGCTAGAAGTACTGTACATTTCGGTACTTTAGCTCTTGGAACTGTTCTTACAGCTAAGGCTTTAGGAGTTACAGCACCAGTATGGTTAACAGGTATGGCTGGATGGGGCTTAATAAGAGCCGCAGGAATAGGTGCTGTATCCGATCTGATATCTAAGGAGTCAGACGGTCATAACGCACTTGGTATGTTAAGAGATAGGATGGGTTGGATGGATACTCCGTTATCTACTAAAGATACTGACCATCCTATGATGATGAAATTTAAAAATATCGTTGAGGGTATGGGTATCGGTTTAGTATTTGATGGAGCATTAACTCTATTAGGTAAAGGAACTAAACCTATTAGAACTAGAGTTTTAAATAGATCAAAATCTATTGATGATCAAACTTTAGCTCAAGGATTATATGAATTAAGAAAGAATGAAACAGAATTTCGTGCTGCTAAAAATAGACCTATAGCTGATGCTGAACAAGGTGCCTATCTTTCAGAAGATGATCCATTTGTAATATGGGAGAATCAGAAAAAGATCAGACAGAATTGGGGATCTGAAGAAGGTGCAGCTGGAAACCTTACTACTAATGTACAAAAAGAACGTATAGCTAGAGAAGGTAATATCGATGCAGAGTTAGTTGATAATGTTTTAAGAAAACTCTTAAGTAATGAAAAGTATCAAAGAGTTATAGAACAAACTAAAGGTAGTAGAAAAAGATTAGTTGAAGTATTTGGAGATGCTGTAGCAGCTCACCAACGTATAACTCAAGGTAGAAATCCTGCTGAATTATCATCTGAAGATTACTTAGAAGAATTGTATAAAGTATTCGATGTCTATGACAAGGGCGGTCCTGATGAAATAGCTACTATTACTAGTAGAAATATAGTTGTTGCTGACTTAGTTGTAGGTACACTAATACAAGAAATTAGAGATAGAGGTATAGCAGGTAGAGAATTAGCTGATTGGGTTGATCTTACTTCAGTTGATGGACCTTTAGAACAGATAGCAGATACAATGTTAACTGCTTTAACTGAAGCTAAAAGAGCTAGAATTGTTAAATCTAAGAACTTTGCAGAAATAGGAGCTGGTAAAAAGAGATATCTTCAAGAAACTCTTAAGAAAGAGATGGTAGATACAAGAGAATCTATCATATCTATGCTTAATTTGGCTAAAGGTGAAGATGGTGGAGAGTTATTAATGGCTCTATTTGAAGCATTCTCTTCTATGAAAACAGTTAATAGTCTAGATGACTTTGATAGCTGGGCTAGAAAGATGATAAGAGGTGGAGAAATTGAAGGTAAACAACAGTTAGGAACTATCATAAGAAGCTTACAAGGTATTACTATACATAGTATTCTAAGTGGACCTAAAACTCCTATGAGAGCTATAATGGGTACTTCTACAGCTACTTTCCTTAGACCATTTTCTACTGCAATAGGTGCTGCTTTAAGATATCCTATAACAGGTGATGGAGCTACATTACGTGCTTCTTTATCTTCTGTAAATGCTATGGTAGAAGCTATTCCAGAAAGCTTTGAATTATTTAGAAATAGATTAAATTCATATTGGACTGGTGAATTGTCTACTGTTAAGACTAGATTCCAAGAATATACATCTGATGATCAGAACTGGGAAATTATAAGACGTTGGGCAGAAGAAAGTGGTAGAGCTACACCAGGAGATGTAGCTATGTTTAGAATGGCTAATATGGCTAGAGCATTAAATGATAATTCTTTCTTAGGCTACTCTACTAAGATAATGGCAGCAACTGATGATTCTTTTACTTATATTTTAGGCAGAGCTAAGATGAGAGAGAAAGCTATGCGTTCTGCTCTAGATGCTCAAAGTAAAGGAGTCTTAACTGCTTATCAAGAAATAACTCCTGAATTACTGAGACGTTTTGAAGATGATTTCTATGCTGAAATATTTGATGGTAATGGAGGTATTAAAGATGAAGCAGTTAAATATGGTCGTAAAGAAGTTACTCTTACTAAAGAGTTGAAAGGATTTGCAGGAGGTTTAAACCAAGTATTCCAAGCTAATCCATTTGTTAGACCATTCTTTTATTTCGCTAGAACTGGTGTTAATGGTTTAGAATTGACTGCTAAACATACACCTGGATTCAACTTCTTAGTTACAGAATTTAATGATATAGCATGGGCTAAACCTGATGACTTATCTAATGTTAGGCAGTATGGTATTACAACACCTGAAGAATTAGCTAATGCTAAAGCACTTCAAACAGGTCGTTTAGCTATGGGATCTGCTCTTGTAACTATGACTTCTATGGCTTGGATGAGAGGTGAAATAACTGGTAATGGTCCTATTGATAGGACTAAACGTCAGATGTGGAAAGATGGAGGATACAAAACTCAACGAATCAAGTTAGGACCAGTTTGGGTTGGGTATGAATCTATCGAACCTTTTAACCAAATCATATCTATGGTAGCTGATATTGGTGATGCTAGCATGTTAATGGGTGATGAATGGACACAAGATAATTTATTAAAAGTAGCCTTATTACTTTCTCAAGGTGTTACTAGTAAGTCTTATCTTGCTGGTATGCAACAGTTTGTAGACTTAGTTGCAGGTCGTCCAGGTCAAGCTGGAAGAGTAGCAGCAAGTTTACTAAATAACCAAGTACCATTAGCTGGTTTAAGAAATGAATTAGGTAAACTATTCACACCTTATACTAGAGAATTATCTTCTGGTATAGGTGATGCTATAAGAAATAGAAACTTAATTAGTGAAAATTTAACCAATAATCCTTTGCCTATTAAGTACGATATTTTAAGTGGAAAACCAATTAAAGATTGGGATTTCTTAACTAGAGCTTATAATGCTATAATACCTATACCTTTAAATTTAGATTATAGTCCAGGTAGAACATTACTATTTAATAGTGGTTATGATTTAAGAATGACTACTTATTATTCTCCTGATGGTTATAATTTAACTAAGAGTCCATATATTAGATCATTATTCCAAAAAGCTATAGGATTTCAAAACTTAGAAGTAAAGCTAAATAGATTAGCAAAGAGTACAAAAATAATCGATTCTATAATGCAGATGAATAAAGATATTAATAGTGGTAGAAGAGGCGACTATAATGCTAGTGATTATTGGCACGTTCAGCAGATTAAAAACCTTTTTGATAATGCTAGATATGCTGCATGGGCTGAAATAAATGATGACCCATTAATCAAACAGCTTATAGAAGAGCAAGATAAAGCAAAATTAATGCGAAGAAGAAAACTAGTAGCTTCTTCTGGTAGTACCACCATTCTCAATATGTATAAATAACAATGGCAACTTCCTATGTAGATTATGATGGGGATGGAAATGCGACGAAAGCTTTCACGTTCCCTTCAATAGCTCAAACTGATGTAAAAGTAGAAGTAGATAGTATACTAAAAACAGCTAGTACACACTATAATTTAACTAGTTATACAACGACTGGTGGAGGTAATGTAGTATTTACAGCTGGTAATATACCTGCTACAGGTACAAATATACGTATATATCGTGATACAGATGTTTCTGATGCTAATGGGGAATATGATCCTCAAGCGACCTTTACTGCTGGGTCATCAGTTAAAGCAGGAGATTTAAATTTAAACCAAAAGCAAGCACTATATGCTATTTGGGAAGAAAAAGAACAAACAATAACGGCAGCAGATCTAAAAGATAATAGTATTACATCTTCTAAGATTGCAGGTAATGCAGTTAATTCTGCACACTTAGCAGATAATTCAGTAGGTTCTTCAGAGTTACAAGCTGATTCTGTAGGTTCAGTACAAATAAAAGATAATGCTGTAGGATCATCAGAGATAGCTGCTGATGCAGTTGGATCTACACAGATTGCTAATAATGCAGTAACAGCTGCAAAGATAGCTGGTAATGCAGTCGGATCTGCTCAAATAGCAGACGGAGCTGTAGGTTCATCTGAGATAGCAGCTAATGCAGTTGGTTCAGCTCAAATAGCTGATAGTGCAGTAGGATCATCAGAAATTGCAGCTAACGCTGTAGGCTCTGCACAGATAGCTGATAG
>VTLG01003033.1_pt1 | contig 13642 bp, 35 predicted proteins | sample 4694571 | NCBI WGS metagenome assembly VTLG01 (sample SAMN12604809, study PRJNA352737) | marine metagenome | biome: ENVO:00000447; feature: ENVO:00000209|ENVO:00000569|ENVO:01000036; material: ENVO:00002151; isolation source: viral sequences binned using virsorter ...
ACCTTCCACTTCGTGTCTGGTGCGTCTGCCACAACCTTATATTAAATATGTATATATAAACAAAGATTACTTTCCGGAACGCTCTGCGGCAACCCTATACGCAACCTTCGGAAGTACCTCTGCTATTGCATCCCTTGTCGCTCTTGCTGCTTTTGTAAATACAAATCGCCCTTCATTATAAAATCCATTACGAGAAATTGCCCTTGCTAATAAAAACGGCTTCATTCCATACAACTGTGCGTATTGTTTAATCGTTGAAGATTCAGGGTCAACCTCCTCAAAATAATGCCCGTATTCAATCGCATTTGCAGCAGGATGATTACTGCTAACTGTAATCTCACCACTCTTATCAGTAAGAACCTCAATCGAACCCCTTAATGCTCCCGTTACATTACCAACGCCTTCTCGATTTAAATTGCTATACACTTCGTCCGTTGCAATCCCATCTACGCCAATCTCATCACAAGCTTGGTCAAATATCTCTCTCCAATGGTCTTGCTGACTAAATCGGTTAATAATAGATTTAGCACCTCTTGTAGACCACTCAGCTGTTATCATTATTCGTAACCAAGCACCGCGTCTATAGAATCATCACCATACTTAGCTTTCCATTTTTTATCTATTATTTTCTTGCCCTGCTCATACATCGCCATGCGCCTTGCCTTGTTAGCTTGCTTACGTGCCTCTCTTGGTCCATTTTTCCAATCATATTCTGATTGACACTCTTGACATAATCCTGAACTTAATACATGAACCCGCATTCCACTTGCTAAACATTTCTTGCAATTACTCACGGCTTTAAAGCACCAACTTCTGGTTTTGTCTCAGGCATTATAACTGTAGGCTCATCTGGTAACTTCAAATTACCATCCCTATCCAAAGTAGCTTTAATTCCTAATTTATTCAGAACGGTTATTATATTTGCCTTCTGTAACATATTAGCCAATGCTTGTTGCTCGTTCTTTACATTAATATCTCCAAACTTTACTCTCCAAGTTTTAATTCCCATTATCTTCAATAACGGTTTAAAGAATCCCATCTCAATACAATTCTGCGTTTCTAAAATAGTTCTATCAAAAATATTAATTTGCTCCCCTTCAGCATTCAATCCACCTACTCCTGCCGTACTTCCTGTAATAATCGGCATAACTCCATAAGATGCATTTATGTCGTTGTTAATGCGCTCCATATATGGTAACGCCATCAACTCATCCATGTTAGGCATAACTGGCACAAACTTAGCCTGTCCTGCCGATACCCCCTCACCACGACTACTAATTATCGGAACAAAGTTAGGATTACGTCTGGTCTCCTCTGCTATGTATTCTCCTAACCGATTAAGTGATTCCTCATCATGTCCCGGAATATCTAAGAAACCTTTTGGTGGTCTCTCTAATTTATAAATCTTGTTTTGGAAGTTTTCTATTGCAAGAGCTGTTTCGATTTTCTTAGAAAGACCTATAATCGGCGACTGTCCATATAATCGGGCACTCGCACTATATTTATTAAAATGTATAATCTCATCACGCGCAAAAGGAATATCATCCTGCTCTGTTCCCATATCATAAAAATATGCCATCTTTGCAGCAGGGAAATTCCCCTCCGTCTTCGAGTCCTTGTCTTCTACAAACTCTCGCGTTATTGTATCAAAATAAATGTCATCCTTAAACTTTCCAAACTCATCCACATGAAATCGCATGCGCTTTGCATCCTCTACCCAAAGTTGCTTGACTATCTTATCCTCACTACCCTCTATCCTATCATAAACAACACTTACCCATACATCATCAAATACTTCTAACTGACGTATCATTGCTTTAAACAATTCCATTCCTGAAATATCTGCATCTCCTCTTGTCGGGTCTCTCAATAAACTTTCTAAAATCTTTCTCTCCTCTTTATCACCCGTATCACCAATAGCGTGGTACTCCCACCCTTTCGCTACTGACTGTGACGCAATCCGTGTTATAACCGTCCGAAGATGAGAATACCTGTCAGCTAATTGCTCAAGATAAGCTTGGTCCACTGGAGGTAGTATCGAATCCTGAAACGATGCGTTATTACCCATCGCAGAATAAACTGGCGTCCTTGCTTCCTTCTCTAAAGCGCGAGAATCATTTACCATCATCTCCTCTAAAGCCGAAACCTTACGAACTGGCTTACGCCCTAATATTCTATCGTACCATGCCATGTATTGCCTCCAATGTTCTGTTTATCTTATTAAGCCTTTCTCTTTTTTGAATTATATCCAAACTTTTCTTTAATCTCTTACTCCAACTCTGACCTGCATTGCCACCCATCATCTTCCACATTATCAATCCCTTACTTGGGCTTTTACGATTATCAAAATTCTCACCCTTAGGGTCTACATCCTCATGCCTTCTGTAATACGTGTCTATACTTACTGCCGTCTTATATCCAACATCCTTCTGCATACGTAACTTGTAGTTAATTGTCTTTGTTACCTTACCACCACCATAACCATGCATAGTTCGTAAAGTCCGACCTCGCTTGGCCTCCTCCTTTACTCCATTAGGAATCTTGTATCTGGTTTTCTTATCGGCCATGATACTCCCGAACATATCTCCTAAGTAACGGTTCTACTAAGACGCCTGTCGGCACATTCTCAGCCTTAGCAATTTCTTTAATGCTTGACTTCGTATCATCACTAATTCCGTAAATTTCCAACCTTGTTCGCTTTTTCATGTGTGGTTGGAAACTATGCATATAGTCAATGTATATAAACTTTCCTATACGTATTCCCAACTTGCAAAACTTAATCCCTTCTTATTCATATTCTTAATAGCCAACTCACACATCCATAACGCCATCACCGCATCAGGCGTATGCCCCTCAAGTCTTCCATTCTTACCATATATCAATCTTGCCAATCCATCTGTTAACTTTCGCGGTCCCGGACGACTGGCTTCCCTTATTTCCTTCTTCCACGGAATATGGTATCTCTCCTTTTCAAACTCTAAAGCCAAACCCGGTATCCCCACATCATGCGAATGCTTCTCGCGTCCCGTGTTATGCCCTTCAACCGGAAGACCCGCCAAATCCGACGCACTGTGAACCACCAATCTCTGATACCCATTCGATTCTATCATTATAGTCTCTGGATTAAATCTTTTTGCCAATTCTCTGATTTTTAAAACCTGAGTCTCCAACCAACCACTTCCTTTAGCCATTACCTTACCTGTCCAACTATACAAGAGCCTACGATGCTCTGTACGCTTATTATAAGCCACAATACAGTAGCTTGTCTCATCATTTTGAGTGTTCATACCCACAGCCAAGTCAACACCCATTACGACGCTTATATCGTCATCATAATCTGCTGTACCCATATCCAATTTTATGTCCAAAGATTTCTGAAGTACCTCATACGGTATTACAGCACTCTCAGGGTCCAACGGATTTAACATATACTCAGACTCAAAAGCACGACTTCCCATCGTCTCTCTTTCCTTGTCCAACCTGTCTTGGTCCCAATACTCAGGCCAACGTGGCGTTCCATCCTCCAACAAAGCAGGATGCCTAATTACATTCCACTCCTTACTTTCACTTACCCAATCCGTTATGTCACTTACCCTTTTCTGAGTTCCTACCAATAACATCTTAGACTCAGGCAATCGCATCGGCATTACAACCCTCTGAACGTAATGTATTACCTTTTCATCCGTCAAATTTGGAAACTCCTGCAAAACGTCATCCAAAATTATCATGTGAACGTGAGGACCCTCAAGTGCCTTTCCAATACTGGCACCATGAACCCTACTTCCATTATTAAATCGCTTAGCTCCCTTCCTTATCGTAACTTTTCGCTCATCATGCTTCTCCAAATACGTACTCAACCGCCAAGACCGCTTACACAATTCCTCAAACTGCTCCAACTTGTCCCAAGCCTGCTCCAACGTCGCAGAAATATACAACGCCCGAAAATTTGGCTGCTTATGCATGAAATATGCCAACACACATAGCCCCCATGTCGTCTTCAAGTGACCACGCGCACAAATTATTGCAGAAAATTCACCACGCTCAAAATTCTTCTGCCACTCCGTATGCATCTCTCCTAACGGAACATATTTTCCCGGCTCCTGCTCCATATAGTCACTCATCACCTCATCTATAAACTCATTCAAACTCAAAGGCTGCTCCTTCATTATCTCAAGCGCACCTGCTATCGCCTGCGAAATATATTTGGAATCAGTCATACTTGTACTTCGCTATACTTATCTCTACTTCTTTAACCTTTTTGTCATGCCAAACTAACTTTTCATAAATGTAATGTAAATTCTCAGACTCCTCTACTACCTCTCCGTCTTTTATGATTCTAATGATGCTAACCAACCCCTGCCATCCCAACTATATACATCAAAATGCTTCATGTAACGATACCTGTCTATCAAAAAACAACGAGTTACCTTCTCATCACTGTCATAATACGTCTCCCCACCACTTACGCGCTTGGAAACACAGGTTTTTAACAATTCTTTCAAGTTCTTTACACTTATTACCCAAAGCTGCTTGTCACGCACATTTGGTATGTAATATGCAAAATATAACGCCTTAGTCTTTCTTATTCCACTCTTCCGACCCCTGCACTTATACTCTATCGCCATATTACCCGTTCCACCTTCTCCCCAATTCTTCTCAAACAAATCAGTCTTTACCTCATACGTTACCACATCACACTCGTCATTCTCAAACAATATATCAAAAGCACTGTCATCATTATACTTAATAAATCGCAAATCAAGATACGACTCTCCAAAATTACGAACTGCCTTCTCTCCCTTATGACCATCCGCCAAATCCTTCTCAAAATTGTTGTTTACAATAATAACTCCTCCGTAAACTTCTGATTCGCATTAACAATACGTATCTCAAGCGGATAACGAGCCTGCTTTTTTAATAACGACTCCGAACCCTCTGTATTTACTACCTCATAAATAATTCCCTCATCCGCATCTATCACATCTGCTCGCAACCCACTCGGCTCAAATATAGCCTCTGTGTAAAACTCATGTCCCCACGCCTTCAACTGCTTGCAAATATAAAACTTCATCTCTATATGTGCGTCCGTCTCATTACTACTCCAACGTAACGCATTACGATTCCGATTACTCGTCCGCAATAACCTACTTACTTTGTTTCTCTGCTCCTGCTTCCTCATACATTCTCCTCATCCTATGACTGCATGCCAAACACGTAACCTCTTCATCTACATCAGATGCCCAAATATCCATACTACCCTCATTACTCGACACATATCTACCACACGATGTCCAATTATCATGCTTCCAATGATACTTGTGCATAATTCTATCTCGATAATCAACCACGATTACCCACCAACTCACCCATCAATGGTGTATATATCTCATACATCCGACACTTATAACAATCCTTCATCGGTCTACCCTCTTTCTTCTCACTATAAATGAAATGCTCCTTGTCTATTAAACGATGCTCCTCCTCCCATCGCTCACCACATATAAAACAACAAAACTTCCACCTCATCGCAATAACCTCAAACAATGCTTACATGTAATATACCACTCCTTGTTATTACGCATCCGCGCATACTCCGCAGCCGTACAATTACGACCACACATACTCATGTGAGCAACCTTACTTGCCGCGTGCTTCTTCCTCATGCTTACTCCTTATTGCCCACCACATCACTATAGCCATCGCTATCGTTACTACGCCTATCGAAACAAACACACTCAATATAAAATCACTCATCTTGGTCTATCCTGCCCTCACACCATCCAAGAAAATCCTGTGTCGCCTCATGTATACCACGCATATATGGTACAAAATTCTCGTCCGTTAACATCCAATGCTTCTCGTGATACTCCTTCGTCGTACTTAACTTCTTCAAACAATAAGCACGTATGTCCATGTATTTTATTTCTCGCTCCAAATCTTCCTTAGTAAACTTGTGCTTGCGCCTACCCGGTACAAACGAATCACTCAAACCATTACGCTTCTTAGGCATCCAAATCCCCACGCAATAACGCTATGTACTTACGCAAAAAATGCTGCTTCTTAGCTCTCGGTAACTCCGTCTCCTCCAACGCCTTGTTTATACAATCATTTATGTGCTCTACCAAATCATCCTTCTCCTTCTGAATGTTACCCATCTGATTCAACATCTCCGTCAACTTAGCAAACTCATGGCCCCGTAACTCAGTCTCACCAGCTCGTATCTTATCCAAAAATTGCTGGCGTACCATCTCTACCTCACCCATGCGCTCCTTCATATCCGTAACCGCACTACGCTTTACCTGCTCTATCAAATCAAACTCTACCTCCTGACGCTGCTCACCCCAACCCTGCTTCATACTCCAATCCTGCAAAGTCCGATAATGTATGTTATACCCATAACGACCATTCAACTCACGAGCTATCTCCGAATAACTAAAACCTTTCAAAAATAATCCAAAAGCCTCCTGCTTGTCACTATCGGTATACTGGCTCGGCCTTCCGCTCATTCATACCTCTTATTTCCAAAAATATTGCCGCTCTCCACTCTTCGTGCCTCTCTACGCTCCTCATTTTCTAATACCTCATTTACTACTTCCTCATGCGCCTCCGCACTCTCATTCGCTACTACATCATCAAACACATTGTCATCAGGCATACTAAAATCAGGCTGCGGCCCCTCATCCATCATTACACGACCATCACCACCTGTACCCACACCATAACGCTCAACATGCGTAAACAACGCATCCCATATCTCATCCGCCATCGAACTACCCTCACGGTCACATATGTCCCACAAGTCCATCAATGTCTTCTTTCGCAATCGGTCACGACCCACTGATATTAGATACCTACTGGGACGCTCCTTCTCCTTTGTCCAAACCATGTGACACAAGTATATACATGGCTATATATACCTTTCGTTGGAAAATATAAAAAATTTATAGACAAGGTACCTCGCCCCAAAAAGGCATACCCCCTTTACGTCTTATGGGGGGCATATGCTTTATATAGACCCTCCGTTATAGGGTATTATGCAAAAAGACGACTTGGTTAGAGCATGGTTTGAAAGTAGATTCGGTAACCCGGACAACAACGTTTCCTATTGGGAAGAATGGAAAAGCAGGTTCGCAGGGTTAGACTGTGACAGTTTAATTCCTATCCAAATGGACTTGTCCAGTAGGCGCACATGGGGAAGGGTCACAGGGCGAAGTTATGCCATCCTAAAGTATAACTATGATGTAGACCCCGTGTTCGAGGTTGTAGACCTTAAAACAGGCCTCACGACCAAAGAAACAGAGTTCCTAAAAAAACAGGAGGACAAATAATGACATACTGCAAATGTGAAAATTATCACAAGTCCTACAAGTGTCCTGATGACGGCGACACAAAGTGTAGTTGGTGCGGAGGGCTTTGGTAAAAAAGATTAAAAAAGTCGGACACCTGAGCAAGTGTATAAACTGCTTAATATTTTTTTGTCATGGGTTAACTATCGGCCACAGCCCATTCCACCGTTATCTTTATATAGACCCAGTAACCTGTCCTATTATGAGTGAATACACGGGAGTTGATGGTAAGAAGTATTGTGGTTGTTATATCTACAAGATACCGAGCAATCATGCACACGCAAAGAGAAGCTACAAGCAAATGAACACTTGTATTATATGTAAAGGAAAGTATTAGGCTTTTCGCTTTTTAATATTGTTAACCCATAGCATAGGGCTTTCGCCCCTTAGTAAACTCCCTCAAAAGGAGTATCTCCTAATTCCTTTTTGACCTGTTTAAGTTCAGCTTGTTTCTCTTTTATTTGTTCTTCGAGAATTACTTTTCTCACAATCAACATTGTTCTTTCTGGCTGATGCTTTAACATGTGCAAAGGTATATCCTCTACTGGTATGTTATTTATTTTCTCCGTGTTTTCTGTCATGGATAGTCAGGAACAAGGGTCTATATATACTTTCGCCTACTACTTAAAAATGAGTAGTTACGCTTTTTTTATTGTTAACCCTTGCAGAGAACCTCTCACCACAAAGTATATATACACCCTGCGTTATGGTAATTTAAGACGCAATACTATAACATAATGCTTAGGTATTACTGAAACTGTGAAACTCAGGAAGGTTGCCTTGAGTCGATTTGTGTGTTGAGGCTCATTACCTCACTCTCCGTAGGGTTATGGGCAGTCACTTGGGTCCAATCGCAAAACAGTTAAAACTGTATCGGGAGCATCGGCCGGCCAGCCGTGTAAGTCACCGGCAGGATGTTAGCAAACATCACGAGTTTTGCGGTGGTCTTCGGGTCGGTCTTTCGGAGCCCAGCCTTTCATTGTTGAGGCCGAGAATGTGCTTCCGAAGACTGGTTTTTTTATTGTTAACCCTTACCAGAAGCCACCCACCCATAGGTATATATAGACCCCCCGTATTGACAACTATGAACAAAACATACGACCTGAATCCTATGCTTGATTGGATAGACGAAAACCGAAAAGAGTGGACAGGAGTTTCTCCGTCCGTTGGACCTTATGTCTGCATTCCTTTCGACGTCCTCGAAAAAGTCGGAGTCAATCGAGACGAACTCGCCTACGGACGGAAGACTGTGGCAAGATGGGAACTGGAAGCTGAGAGGGCGAGGCTCCCTGATTAGGGAGTTCCTCAAGGGTTAACAATGTAGCAAATTGGCCCCTTCATAGGGGGGCCGTTCCTCTGCTTTTACTCGTTCCACATGTCCTTGTGCCAACCTCCTGTTCTCGGAGTCCAGAAGGGGTCATCAGCCTTGTTTAAGAGGCCGTCCACGTCATGTTTAACGTGTATAAGGATTGTCTCTTTTGAGACACCCTTCTCGGATGCCAGCTTAATATAAGCTGATAAGTCAAGCAGTTGTTGTAAGTCGTCTTGCTCCATATTACCTCTCAGGCGTAAGTGCATATAAAGGCTGTGGTCAAATAGGTTTCACCCCAACCCTTATATAGACCCCTGCTTATGGGGGTGTAGCCCCTTCCTTGACCTATATATATTATAAAGATGACAAAAAGAATTAGTTAACCCATAGGGCTTACTGCCCCGAATCATAGAATTCACGTGCTACCGCTTCTAATATTCCCCACGTTGCCCAGTTCCTGAACTCGTCCATAGTCGTCCCGCCGTCATTTTTAGCGAACATATCAAATACGTTTTTATATCCGTAATCCTCGCACACTCCATAATAATAATTCATTATGGGTTCTTCGTTATTATCGAAAAACTTACAGGTATCGTTATAATATATAAAACCATTCCATCCTGCATCCGCCCCGTTTTTAGATATTTGTCTAAAGTCTTCAGCTTCTAAGCTTGGCGCGTGTTTTCTTATCTGTTTATGTAGGTGTTTTAATTCCGTGTCTACGTTCATATTTTCCCAACGGGACTGGCTATATAAGGGTTGTGGTGGAATGGGTATGACCGAAAGCCTTATATAGACTCTCGCCTATGGGACTATGGCTAACCTAAGGCCAAACGCAAACAAAGAATATACATAACTCTACGGTTAACCCATAGGGTATACCCATAAGTATATATAGACCCTCCCCTATGGTGGCATAGGCTAACTGCCACGACAAGAAAGATTACTAATTATAGAACTACTACTATGTTTAACCCATAGGGATATTCTGCATTCTACCATAACCGAAGCCTTTATATAGACTATTCTACATGAGGGTATCCTACGCCTACGCGCGAGGACTTATAGAATATATATATACAGTAATAGTATACTATAACCTTAAAATCCTAAGTCTTTATAGAATTGTTTTGCGTGTGCTTTTTCAAAGTGTTTTATAATATCCTTTTGTGGCTTATGAATATAAGGGGTAGGGTTTCCCTCCTTTACACAATAAGGACAAGGCTCGTAATTACCTATCGCTATCATTCTCCTCCTCTTTATTTCTATCTCTCTTAAATTTTAACATCGTATCTTTAGCACTAAGATAGTGAAGAGCCTTCTGAAGTTTACACCATGCGTTATTCGAGGCTTCTACATTTTTTATTCTGTCTGTTAATGTTACTATATCTTTTACTATACTTGTCGCGCTAACAGTATGCCCGTGACACTTTCCATCTTCATCTAATCCGACGCCGTAACGACTGCACTCTAAATCTTGACACCATTCGTTCATATTTATTCACCTGTTGAATCCATAATTGTTTCTATTTGATATATTGCATCTTCAGCACCTATATCATTGTCACGCCACTGAACTTTAATTTTCCACATTTCAGCCCATGCCTCACGCAATACTGCATATTCCCATGCACTCATTTATTCAACCTCTTCAGTATCTTGGTAAAAGCCTTCGGACTGAAAATAAAGGCTTGGAACACCTCTAATACCGTATTGCTTTTTAGCCTCTTTAAAAGCCTCAGAACGGCTAATAAATGGATATTCTGATGGGTCTACTTCTACCCCATTATCATAAACCTTGTGTTTTGGATTTACCAAATATGTTTGGTCTTCGGAGTCGTAAACTCTCCATAGTTGTGCGTATTGTAACCTGTTTGTGTTGGTCATAAATCTACATAGACGAATGGTCTATATAAAGCTTGTGTTGGTTTGTATATCACCACAAAGTATATATAGCCTGTCCTATCTCGGTTTCTACGCTAATTTTATGACGACAAAATACAAAAAACGGGAAATCAAATACGGTTAACCCATAGGGCTTTCCTAAAGTTTTATATACACCCGCCCTAATGATGTTATTTCTTAATCTCTTTTTTCATCTTCTCTATATATCTTTCCCATTTACGGATTGTCTCTTTCATAATTCATTGACCCTCTTGTAAATACTCCCTCCACACATAGGACAAAAAAGCCACACACGATTCATATCCACTTTATCACAATGTTTACAAATCATCTTTAGCCTCTATTTGTCATCATTCAATACCGCCATTGCTAAATCTACAAACTCATCTAATAAATCCATATACTCATCTACATCATTACAAAGCTCATACCTAATATGATTCATTCTTTCTATTTTTCTATATTGCGTTGTCCTAAGTGTAACGTCTATTTTTTCACTCATTCTTTATTTCCTCCTTAGCTGGGCCATAACATTCACGGCACCATTTCATCCATTTCTTACGGAGTTTCGCATTGCACCTTTTACAAATGACCCTACCATCTGGGGCGTAGTAATAGGGCTGTTGCTCATCGCTTATCATATCATCTGGAATGCTGATTCTGTCTACCCATCCTTCATATACATATCCGTCATCAAAATGTATTTTTACCAACAGGTCTTTACCATCTCCAGCAAGGACTTCTACTTCATCACTCATTGTTCACCTCTTTTCCACACGAAGCACAAACTTCTGTCATTAAACTTAATTCATGCCATGAATAAGATTTATCACTATCAAACTCTTTTAACATAGTTGACATAGGCTCACGACTTTTATCTTCATAACATTTACAAATCATTGTTCACCTGTCTTTGCATCATATACGGCACACCAATTACAACTACCATCGGGCATAGAAAGTTCTTCGTCTACTCTCTCTCCACAATCTTTACACATGTAACTACTCATCCTTAAAATTCTCCATTATTGTATCTACTATATATGACTCATCAATAAATCCTTTATGATGTTCTATATACACACTCACATCAGTGGTTGATTTTGAAGTTTCTAATGTTGGCTCATACATATATATTACATTATCATCCTTAATTAATTTAACCGTATCATAAACTACATCCGTTATTAATTTTTTTAGCTCTTTATTATTCATTGTTCACTCCAATTTAAATCGTCAGCACAGAACGGACAATGATTCCAATTATCCTCTCCATCTGAAACATTGCTTCCGCAACTTTTACAATTCATTGTTCACCTATCAATCTTAACAACTCTGCTTCCACATATTCTCTTAGCGTATTATCCTCTACTGGCATCTTCATTATATCTATACACATTAAAACATACTGCTGTCTGTTTACCATTATCTCTACTGTCTTGCTCATTCTTCTATCTTCTCTATTTGTTTAGTATATACAGATGCTTCGGTTAGGAAATATTCGTTGGCGAAATACTCGGCCTCATCCTCATCCTTTGCCTCTACCTCCGTATAATCATCTTCAAATCTTACATATACTCTATACTTAGGCATGTTTGACCTCCAATGCTATCTCCATCTGAATTGTCTCCATTATATCTAAAGCATAACTTACGCAGTTATGACAGTCGCAATGTTCTGGGCGTTCCTCTTCTGGGGCGAATCGGTAGGCATTACAGCCAGTTAACGATTTGTATCCGTTCATAATACTCTATACGGTAGGTCTATATAATACTTGTGGTCTATTTGTTTCCAAAGTATTTATAGTAGATACCATCTCCATTATCGAACCTATATCTAAAGGCAATTATCCATTCCTTCAGTCCTATCAATAAAGTCTTGAACTCCTTCTCTGTTACAAGGATTCCCATCATTTCTTTCTCGCGTTGCTTTTCATATAATCGCAGTAAGCGATTGTATCTTAATATTATTTTCTCATAATATTCGTTTGTGTCATCGTTCATCGGCAAAATCAGTAACGTTTAGTCTATATAAAGCTTGTGTTGTATCCTAAATTATCAAAAAATGGACCAACCAAATATGGTTAACCCATAGGCTCTATTTCCTTTTGAGGCTGTCTATCACAAACTGAACCTCTTCTACACTGATTGCCTTAGCTTGAACCTTTGTGTTCTTTCTATTCATATTGTATTGACACTTGAAACATCTCCAAGATTTATTCTTGTCGTCACCTGCTCGGTAAACGTAACACTTCGGACAACGCAATACATAGAACATTAGTTCTCCTTGATTATCTGATTACAGATAATACATTGCCATCCTTTGACTGTGCCTCTCTGTGCTTCATGTTTACAGCTCATTGCCACTCCTTACAATTATTACACCATCGTGCTTTGTGTTGATAATCATAAACTACATAACCTTTGCATTTTTTACAGCTCATAATTTTTCCCCACACTCAGGGCAATATTTCCATCTGTGATGATGTTGCTTATCTTTACAACGAAAACAGCTCATATTATTTTGGGGGCCATAAGGTGTTCAATGAACGGACACGACCACAAGATTCTAAGGAATAAAAAAAAAAGAACCCCATGTATACCGTTGACCGTAGCTCTCCTACGATACTATTCCTTATGACCTTTCCCATTCAATCTGAAATAAACCTGCCGTCAGGTCCGTGATTCCTTTCTGCTTTCTCATGGTGTAAACCTAAACGGAAATAACATGGCCTACAAAAGCCAGTAGCCGTCTCTATACGGTTAGGTGGTATGTTTACCCACTTCTTACACTCAGTGTCCTTACAAGGCCATTTAGGCATTAGTCACCTAACAGTTTTCTTAACTTATCCTTTTCCGAGTCCGATAAGGCCTTCTTCTTTGGTTCCGGTGGCTTACCCTCTAACTCTGCTTTAACTGCCCTTACTGCTTGATTAAGCATTATCTTTGCGCGTCTCATCTCATCACTATGCATGTCCATTGACTTCTCTAAATCCATAGCTATCTCATCCGGTAGACTATACGTAGTCTCTATGTCTGCACGTGCAGCCTCATATTGCTTGCTTGTAGGAGTCGTGGCC
>VTLG01006512.1_pt1 | contig 13642 bp, 27 predicted proteins | sample 4694571 | NCBI WGS metagenome assembly VTLG01 (sample SAMN12604809, study PRJNA352737) | marine metagenome | biome: ENVO:00000447; feature: ENVO:00000209|ENVO:00000569|ENVO:01000036; material: ENVO:00002151; isolation source: viral sequences binned using virsorter ...
AGTTTACGGAGGAGTTTGAAGAACAAGTAGCAAGAGGGATTTTAGTCAATAAATTTTTGGCTAATTCTAGTATTCCTGTAGTGTATGGAACACGAAAAGTTGGTGGTAATGTTGTCTTTGTCGAAACATCAGGCACAGATAATCAGTATCTATATATGGCGGTCGTTCTTAGTGAAGGGGAAATAAACAGCGTTGAAACCTTATTTGTAAACAATCACCAAGTAACTTTGTCGGGTTCACTTACCGATGGCACACAAAGAACAGTCACAAGTGCGGATGCTAACTTTTTTGATACCGAAAATACAAACAGTTTGATTACAGTACAGGCACATTTAGGAACAGACACACAAACATCTTCATCACTATTAGGCGAAGTAAGTTCTTGGACATCGAACCATAGATTACAGGGTTTAGCCTATCTAGCTTTACGATTTGAATGGAATGCAGAAAAATTTGGTTCATTGCCAAGAGTGCAAGCAACTATAAAAGGGCGAAAAGTATACAACCCAAATTTAGATAGTACAGTTACAGGTGGTAGCGGTAGCCATAGGGCAGATACAAGCACAACTTGGGAATATTCCGACAATCCTATCTTGCAACTCTTAGACTACCTCAGAAATGACAGGTTTGGGATGGGGATAACGAATAGTTATTTTGATAGTAACTTTGCAGATTGGCAGACCGCCACCGATGTTTGTGATGCTGATATTACCCCTTTTACTGGTGCAAGTGCTATTGACCTTTTAGATAGTCATATAGTGGTGGATACATCCCGAAAAGCTATCAATAACGTCAAAGAATTTGTAAAAGGTTCACGTTCTTATCTTAACTTTTCTAGTGGTAAATATAATATCCTAGTGGAAAGTACAGGTTCAGCATCAATAACACTTACAGAAGATAATATTATTGGTGGTATTAGTATTCAAAGCAAAAACAAAAACTCCCGATATAACAGGGTTATTGTAACCTTTATAAACCCAGATAAAAACTTTCAAACCGATACAGTACAGTTTCCACCAGTAGATGAAACAGGTTTAGATTCGGCAGATCAACACGCAACCATGAAAACAGAAGATGGTGAATTACTATTAGAAGGTCGCTTTGATTACACCATGCTGACAAATGCCCATCAAGCACAAGAAATGGCTGAAATAATTTTAAGGCGTTCACGATCTAGTTTAGATATATCTCTTAGAGCTGATGGAACAGCGTTAGACTTAGCTGTAGGGGATATTGTAAACGTTACCCATGCAACCCCTGCTTTTTCCGCAAAACCCTTTAGAGTACAAAGAATATCAATAAATGCTGACCATACAGTAAGTATTCAATGTTCAGAGCATCAAGATAGCTTTTATACATTCGGTACACAACAAGCATTGCCAACAATACCCGATACCACACTACCAAACCCTTTCTTTGTTCAAGCACCTACTATTTCAGTCACGGATGAATTACGTTCACGAAACGAGGAAGCTATAGCCGTGTTATTGGTAAATGTAACAGCTACCGATTTATTTATTACTGATTTTGAAGTACAAGCCAAAAAAGCATCAGATTCGGTTTTTATCAATTTAGGTCGGGGAAGTTCAGCACAGTTTGAATTAGTCAATGTAGAAGACAATGTGGTGTATGACGTTCGGGCAAGGTCAGTTAGTTCTATAAGTCGGTCAGTATTTGTAAGCACAACGCATCAAGTAGTTGGTAAAACATTACCACCCGAAGATGTAACGAATTTTAGTGTGAATATAATAGGCACAGAAGCACATTTGGGATGGACACCAGTATCAGACTTAGACCTCTCACACTACAGAATAAGACACGCAAAAGAAACAAGCGGAGCAACATACGCTAATTCAATAGACATAGCTGACAAGGTTTCAAGACCTGCTAACACTGTGATAGTACCTGCAATGACAGGAACATATTTTATTAAGGCAGTAGATAAAGTCGGTAATAGTTCGGAAAATGCGGTTTCCAACGTGGCAATAATTGAAAGCATCAAAGGGTTGAATTTAGTGGAAACGTCTACTCAGAGTCCTAATTTTACAGGAAATAAAACAAATATGGTGGTGGTTGATGGTAATTTATTACAACTAGGAACAGCCAATCTATTTGACGATGTGGCAGGTAATTTTGACGATGCAGGGGGTTTGTTTGATGGTGGTGCAGGAAATGTTGCAAGTTCTGGAACATATGAATTTGATACGCATATAGACTTGGGTGGGGTTTTTACCAGTAGAGTTACAGCAAATATTAATGTGGCACGAATTAGCTTTGTAAATTTGTTTGATGATGCTTCTGGTAACTTTGATGACAGGTCAGGTTTATTTGATGGTGACCCACAAGAGTTTGATGATACAAATACAGAATTATTAGTGGCAACAACAGAAGGTGACCCCACTGCGTCGGATATTACTTATACAGATTTTCGAAAGTTTTTTGTTGGAGATTACAAAGCAAGAGCCTTTAAATTTAAACTACAAATGACAAGTCAAAAGGGTACAGCAACACAACAAGTATCCGCATTATCGGTTACTGTGGATATGCCCGATAGAGTAATAGCGGAACGCGATGTTGTAAGCGGTACAAGTACAAGCGGAAAAACCATAACGTATGCACCTGCATTTAAAGTTTTACAAGGTGTAGGAATTTCCGCTTCAAACTTGGCTAGTGGCGATTTCTATGCTATAACAAATAAAAGTGAAACAGGGTTTACAATAGAATTTTTTGATAGTTCCAATGCAACAGTAAGCAGAACTTTTGATTATGTTGCTAGAGGATATGGGGAAAAAGCAAGTTAGGAGAGCTAAATGTCGCAAAATGATTTATCAATAGCAAATCAAGGGTTTGCATCGTTTCGATCAGATTTAAACTCAGCTTTACAAGCATTAGGGTCAACAAACTCTGGAACGTCAGCACCCTCAACCACATACGCTAACCAGTTATTTTACGACACAACAAACAATATCCTTAAAATTAGAAATGAGGATAATGACGCTTTTATTTCTCTTTTCACCCTAGACCAAAGCAACGACAATATTGAAAGTCTTACCATAAACGGAGCATTAAGTGCTGAGTCACTCGATTTGAATGGTGGTGAGTTAATTCTTGACGCTGATAATGATACGTCTATTACCGCAGATACAGATGACCAAATTGATTTCAAGACTGGTGGTACTGATGTTGCTACGTTTACAAACTCCTCTAGTACTTTTGGCGGTCAAATTATAAAAACAGTTGTAGACACCTCTACAAACGGAGGTGTAGCGGTAAATAATGGAAGTTATGATGCAGTAGCAATCGGAACTGGTGGTTATAGTGTAAATGGGGGTGCTACAACGGATGGCGGTATGCGAGCTTATAATAATCTTGTGTTTGGTGCAGGTTCATCTTCTACAGAACGCATGAGGATTGAAGGTAGCAGTGGGAATGTGTTGGTGGGTCGAACATCAACTATCAATGGAGGAAGCAATTCAGCAAGTGGAGCGCAAATTGGCTCTAATGGACTTATACAATCTGCTGTTTCTGGAGATACAGCAATATCATTACAGCGTTTAAGTGGTGATGGTGACATTATACAGTTACGTAAAGACACAACTCCTGTGGGGAGTATTGGTAGCCTTAATTCTGGAAGAGATCTACATGTTAATTCTTCTGGAGGTATCTTGACACTTGAATCAAATTTTAACTCAACAGAAAGACAAGTTGTTTTAGGTGATTCATATTTTGGTGTAGTGGCAAATGATGATAATGCTGTTGACTTAGGTCGTTCTAGTGCAAGGTACAAAAACCTCTACCTATCAGGTGGAATATACGTTGGTGGCACTGGGTCGGCAAATTTTTTAGATGACTATGAAGAGGGGACATTTACTCCCACAACTAGTAGTAGTGGATATACTATTTCTGACTCTTCTGGAAGTTACACAAAGGTTGGTAGATTAGTTAATCTTCATGTAAGAATGGTTTTTTCATCAATTGGCTCATCAAATTCTAATGCTAATTGTAATAATGTCCCGTTTGTAAAAGCTTCTGGTATACACAATATTGGTGTTGGAAGAGAAACCTCAACAAATGGTGCAATTTTTGTTTCTCAAATGACTCAAAATACAAATGTTTTTAGCTTCAACAGTATGGATGGTATTGGTAACAATTCACAAGAAGCTTTTCAAGCAAATAAGGCTTATATCTTTCATATCGCTTTCGAAACATAATTAATGAACTAGGAGAGAAAAAATGGCAATAACAAAAGAAACAATACAAGATAAAATAGAAGTCGTAGGTGACTATAAGCACATACAAGTGCGAACAGCTACGATAATTAAAGAAGATGGTGTTGAAATATCAAGGTCTTTTCATCGCCATGTTGTATCACCAGATAGCGACAGTTCTAATGAAAGTGCTGACGTAAAAGCAATGGTAGCACAGTTTCACACAGACGCAGTTAAGAAAGCCTATGCTGAACATTTGAAGAATAGCACTCCATAAAGAGGAGAATAAACAATGGCAGTGACATGGAAAATAGTAAACACTGATTACACTGTAGAAGGTGCAAAAGGTACAAATCAAATAAGCACATTGCATTGGGATTGCACAGATGCAGAAACAGTAGATGGTGTAACACATAATGGGCGTATGTATGGTAGCATTGGATGCCCAGACCCCACAGGAAAATTTATTGAATACGCAAAAGTTACCGAAGCAAACTGCATTACATGGGCAAAGGCTTTGCTTGGTTCGGATAAAGTTGCAGAAATTGAAACAGCCGTGTCTAATCAAATTGCAGAAAGCAAAACACCCAAAAAAGGCAGTGGACAACCTTGGAGCAGTTAAATGAGTAATGTGATAAACATTGATGGTAAAGAATACCCTATAGACAATTTAAAAAATGACCAAAAAGTGTTAATAGATCAAATTACTTTATGCCAAAACAAAATAAATGAACTAAGTGCATTAGTTAGACAAATAGACATTTATCAAATAGCAAAAAAAGACTATGTAGAAAAACTTTCAACATCTCTAAAAAGTCATGAAAACAAAGAGGACTCAGAAGCAGGATAATGACCAAATCAGACATAAATGCAATATTAATGGAACTCAGCGTCTTAAAAAACGATATGTACCATTTTAGACAGGATATGGAACGCAGAGTATCAAGACTCGAAAGAATAGTTATATCAATAACCGCATTCTATGTGATTAGTTCTTTTGGTGTAATTTTTAACACTATAGTGCTATAAATTGCATACAGGGGGGTTGGTAAATGTTTGACCCTATAAGTATCAGTGCAAGCTTAACAGTCGCAAGCACCGCATTTAATGGCTTAAAGAGGGCATTTCACGCAGGTCGAGAGCTTGAATCTATGTCGCAAGACCTATCAAGGTGGATGGGTGCGGTATCCGATATTGATAATGCACACAAGTCAGCAAAAAACCCATCTTTGTTTAGAAAAGTTGTGAGTGGCAAAAGTATTGAACAAGAAGCCATCGAAGCATTTACCGCTAAGACCCAGTTAGAACAACAAAGAAATGACCTCAGAACATTCATTCAATACAGCCACGGACAGTCAAAATGGGACGAATTACTACGGATGGAAGCAGACATAAGAAAAAGAAGACAAAAGGAGGTTTACGATAAGCAGAAATTCAGAGAAAAAGTTATCACTATTGTGGTACTTATTATCGTCCTTAGTGTTGGTATTGGTTTTTTGGGTCTTTTCATTTACTCACTCATGGGGTTGGACAGAGGGTGGTTCGGATAACTGTATAAGAAAAGAAGGTGGGAAAGAAACATTTGAATGGCTGTGTGTCAATGGGCAAATTATATATTTAGCAAAATCAGAAAACATAATACAATGTTTTAGTTGTTTTCTCAAAAAATTCAGCGACTGGACATGGGAACAAGAAATAAGAAAAGGCATTAGAGAAGACCCAAAATATATAACCTGTAGGAGATATAAAAGAGTGAAAGCCAAGAATGGACAGCAAGTTTGTTTGTACAAAGGTGCAAACGATACATATACGCTAGTGGTTGAAGGGAGTTGCCCTGTTGAGTATTCTTGCCGTTATGATCCACATGGTAAACCGCCTAATATTGACCAAGTATTAGACTCACTAAATGACAGTTTTAAAAAATGACATTGTTATTCGTGCTTGTTATTCTTGAAGGTACACAAATTTATGATGAGTCTATAGAATACGGAAGTATTGATAAATGTAATTGGTATGCTGAAAAGATAAATTTTTATAATGAAAGACAAACTAGAAATACATTTTCGGCATATTGTAAACCAAAAGTGGTAGCGAGAAAAGAATGACACAAAAGAAACTAGAAAAAGATTCAAAATATAACGAAATGGACGCTAATAAAGATGGTGTTATTTCTGATATTGAAATTGATAGTTGGCAACAAACAGAAGAAGTCAAAAGAATAAACAGAAAGCAAATGCACCAAAGAAACATGGCTTGGGTTTCTCTAGGGTCTATGTTGGTATTTACAATAATAATGTTTACCCCCTTGATACCAGATTCACGAATAAAACTACTCACAGACCTATCAAACCTATTTTATCTGGCACAAGCAGGTATTGTTGGTGCTTTTATGGGGTTTTCGGTCTTAGATAGAACAGGAGTAAAAAAATGAGTTTATTAGGGTCACTGGTCGAACCAGTAACAGGGTTATTAGACAAATTCATAGAAGACAAAGACCAAAAGGCTAAACTTGCACATGAGTTGGCTACAATGGCAGATAAACACGCTCAAGCACTAGCGTTAGCACAAATAAAGGTAAATCAAGAAGAAGCAAAGGGAAATTGGTTTCAATCTTCATGGAGACCGCTGATAGGATGGATTTGTGGATTATCTTTAGCAATTAATTATCTTATATCGCCAATCTGTGCAGGATTTGGTATACTTATTCCACAAGCTGACATGGCGGTAATGATGCCTTTATTACTTGGTATGTTAGGAATAGCAGGAATGAGAAGCGTAGATAAAGCGTTCAAAACAGATACAAAGGGGAAATAAAATGGCTTTTACCTTATCACAAAGAAGTCTAGGCAGACTAGACGGAGTAAATAACAAATTACATTCAGTGGTTACCACCGCCATAGGTCTGACAAATGTAGACTTTGGGGTCACTTGTGGACTGAGAACCGAAAAAGAACAAGAAGACCTAGTAGCTAGAGGTGCTTCACAAACTATGAAAAGTAAGCATTTAACAGGCGATGCCGTTGATGTTGTGGCGTATATTGGCTCAAGAATTTCTTGGGAACTAAACCTGTATGACGATATAGCAGATGCGTTCAAAGAAGCGTCAGTTCGTGAAGGTGTTGGAATCCGATGGGGTGCTTCATGGCACATACCAGACTTGAGAGATTGGGAAGGTACAGCCGAAGAAGCAATGAACGCTTACATAGACCTTAGACGCTCAGAAGGGCGTAGAGCCTTCATTGATGCACCGCATTTTGAGCTTGTAAGTACTTGATTTTATTGAATAAATTTCAGGATATAAACACATGAAAAAACTATATTTAAAGCTTTATGATTTCTTCTCAAAGATTGCCAGTTATTTTCTTAAAAAATCATTGAACCAAAAAACGAAAGGGGGTTATGATGGCACTAACACCAAAGCAAAAAAAACTACCAAAAGGACTACAGGAAGCAATTCTAAAAAGTCAAAAAAAACGTAAAAAGAAGAAAGGAAAGAAGTAATGCCGTATCACACAGGTAAAGGTTCTCATTCAATGGGAATGAAAAAGAAGAAGAAAAAAACCAAAAAGATGAAAAGAAAAAAGCGGTAAATGGTTTTAGTAAAATCCATCAAGAAGTTCACGACAAAGCTTAACAAGACGCAAAAGAAAGCTATGAACAGACACGCTAGACATCATTCATTGAAACATATGAAAGAAATGGCTAAAGACCTAGAGTCTGGTAAAACATTCGCTCAAGCACATACTAGAGCAATGCGGAAAGTCGGCAAATGATAGGTTTTACAACTACAGCTACGATTTCTGAACTTATAGATAAAAGACCCATACGCAGTAAGCGAAAACGCACCAGAAAGAATAAAATGCCCTTCAAAGGCAATTTAAAGGCTGTACAGCGTCTATTGCGTGTAAAAAGGGTAAAGTAACGCTAAAATAGTTAAGACCGCACAGGAACGTTTATTTCCACAATCTCTTTTATCTGGTCTAAACATTCAGTAACACCACCCTTAACAATAAAATGAGGTGTACCCATAGCTTTTGATTGCACCGCCCAAAGCTTTTGACTATCCGAAAGCCTACCTTTTTCATTCTTCAACTCAATATAAAGTATTCTACCTTCTGGATACTCAATAATAATATCTGGACACCCCGACTTCAGACCCATCTTTTTCATCTTCAAATGATAGCCAATAGACTTTTGACCCTCGTTGGGTACATGGAAGTGTCTAAAATGGTAGTATTTACACAAGTAATTTAGGTAGTCATTACAGGCTATTTGTATGTCTGATTCTTTTATCATAGGGGGTAAGTTCTAAATTCTAATGAGATTGCACCCATTTAAGTTATAAAAGTTACCCCCTACGCTATACAAATAGAATTGGAGTTCAGTTTGTATATTCCGCTAACTTAGGAGGAATATGATAAAAATACCAATAAAAAAACCAAACCACAATATTTTTTACTATATGGGGGTTGACTATTGAATAAACCTAGCTTACAATCTAGGTTATTAATGATAATAATAATAATTGGAGTTCAGAATGAGAAATTTACAAACATACATAGATGACGCACTTATGTTATCTTCAGAGGGTTACTTCTTTTCTAAGTCGCAACAGAAAGAAGCCTTAGACAATCTCAACAGAGCGTATGACGTTATTCAAAATACTAAATACGATAGTGAAATGGCACAGAAAGCAACACCAGAAGAAAGATGGGGGTTAGTTTGCGATATGCCTCACGCCTTACATTTGGTCAAAGAAAAGCACAGACCGATTTTTGAAAAACTTGGTATGGATTGGAATACAGTTGTCAAGTTGGTTGGGTACAGGAACGAGTTCAAAAACTTTGAGATAGTACCAAAGGCAAAAGAAAACAATGATTTTGCTCAAGTTATGCAGTTTATCGTGTCTGGTGTTCAATCAAACTTTCAAGATGATGGAAGAAACTACTTGAAAGAGCGTTTAGGTGATGACCTATACAGACGAGTTCGATGGGATTGGCATTTCGTAAGAAACTCAAGAGGTACAGACTTCATCAGAGTATTTTGGTTTCTTGATGGTCGTATTACTAAGCTTCAAAGCATCTTAGCTATGGGGGTGAAGTAATGTGTAATAACTGTAAAATCATTGAAGACACTAGGCTTGAAATGAAAAAAGAGCATGGTACTGCTTTTTGGTCTTTTGAATTTAAAGAATGGAAAGAAAATAATAAAGACATTATTAATGCTTCCAACGCTTGTAAACAAGCTGAATCTAATAAATGGCAAGCTAGATGTGAAAGACTAGCTGAAAAGCATAGAAATGAATATCTCAATAACGACTTGTTTTTTATTTGGGATGAATATTGTGAAACCCCACAGAAAATAGCTTTCTGGAGAGATGGAAAGCCTTATGGCTACAATAATTGCTACAGATGTGATGGTACTGGAATTTATCAATGGGCAACAGAATATGGTCATAGTGGCGGTACTTGTTACAAGTGTATGGGTTCGGGTAAGGATTCTGGAAGATTATATCTCAAGAAAGAAATGAAATGGCAGAAGTCAGCCAAGCTAAGACTAGATGCCAAAAGAAAGCATCATTACGACATTCTTATTGAAGCTAATGCCCTAAAAAGGATTGCTTACAACTACTCTGAAAAGGGTGTTGCACAAAGAGCAAAAAGATTATCTTGGAAGAAAGACAAGATACTTACAAAAAATAGTTCAGAGTTTGTTGGACAAGTAAAAGACAGGGGTACATTCGACCTTACCCTTACTTTCAGAAAAGGCTTTGATACAGACTTTGGTGTAAGCTTCTTGAACACTCTTAAAGATGCTGAAGGCAACGTTTTTACCTATTGGGGTAGTTCATTTCTTGATGTTGAAGTAGATACCACCATCACAGTAAAGGCTACCATCAAAGACCACAGAGAATATCAAGGTACAAAGCAGACAGTAATCAACAGACCTAAAATTATAGAGGGAGTTAGATAATGATAGCTAAAGTAAAAGGTGGTGACCTTATCGATAGGGGTAACGTCACCTTACCCAAAGATTTCGTTGAAAAAAGAATGTGGGCAATTCGTGATTGGTATGTAGAAAATGGCAAATACGATTATGACTTAGAAGACATTCGGGATAGTTGCAGAAGTGTAGCCTTAAAAGAAATGGATGGAGTCATTTTTGAAAATAGCATTTTCGCAGTCAACAAATATGAAGGTAAATCAGCGGATGAACTAGTACACACAGAAGAACTTAAAGGGAAGTGTGTGTGGCTAAGTATCAAACGTAAGGACAAGGGCGATAATATTAAATGGTCTGATAAAATGTCTATCATGGAAAACTTGCTTGGCGATGAATGGCTAGGGATTGAGATATATCCACCTGCTAAGTTTATGGTCGATACAGCTAACCAGTATCATTTGATTTGTATACCGCCAGAATTTACAGACCATTTCCCTTTTGGGTGGAAGCACAGGGAAGTAATGAGTGTGGACACTAAAGGCGGTTACAATAAACTTGGACAAACATACAGGGGGAATAGGAAATGATAGATAAACCCACAAAAATAGGGAACACAACGCTATATACAGCTAGGGTTCTCAATATGTCAGTAGCGAAATATTATGGCTTAGTAAAAGAATATTGCGAGATCGTTACCAAAGCTAGGGAAACCAACAAACAGGATTTAGAGAAGAATGGGGTACAAGCAGAACTTACCCTGTACTATTCTGTAAAAAAACACCTAGACCAATTGGTGTTGCAAAAATTAATGAAAAATAAAATAGAAAAGTTTGGAGCAGATAAAAGATGAAAAAGTTATTAGAAATCGTTTTTGATTGTGCATTTTTGATAATGCTTTTTGGACTTGGTTATTTCTTTTTAGTGGCTTTTACATAGACATAACCAAAAAAATAATATAGGTTTTAAAATGAATTGGAGTTCACATGGAAAAATCAAAACTAATTTTCACTTTATTGTCAGCCGTTGTTATTGGTGGGTGTTCATCAATGCCAATAGTTGACTCTAGAGGAAAATCGTCAGCCTCAATAAAGGGTGATATGAACCGCTTTCATGATGATTATTATACCTGTAAAAGCTTAGTCGAGGACAATACAAGTTACGTTGTCGATAAAAGTAAAGGCTTGTATAATAACCTTAGGTGGCGTGTTTTGTGGCTATCCCCGAAACTAAATACCAGAAAAGATTTTATCAATCGGTGTTTAGAGGGTCGTGGATATAACGTAATCAATAAATAATAATAGGAGATATTATGCAAGGAATAATAGATAAAATTTTTGATAATACAAAAGATGGAGTACCTAATTACTCTATTGATTTGATTGATGGAAAAAGGCTTTACGCAAGAGGTTCATTTTTGAATCCTATGCCACAAAAAGGGGATACCATAAACTGTGAGGTAATAAATAACAAAACATCAGCTAATGGCAATCCTTATACCAATGTAGAAAATGTAGTGGTAGTAAATCCAAATGAACAACAATATTCGCCACAACCGCAATATATGCCCACACAAGCACCGCAACCAGTGCCACAGGCTAATAATAGCTACACACCTAAACCGCCCTCAAACGGCTTTAATAAGAGCGATACACAGCGTCTGGATATTTTCGTAACAGGAGTTGTAGGTAGATCGCTTGGGTCAGGTTCATTTTCAGCGGAAGATATACCAAAGTTAACTTCTATTGCTGTGAAAGCTTTCTATGAAAACCTTAAAGAACTATAAGAAGCTCTTTTCTGACTTTTGGGGGTATCATGAAAATGATATTCCCCTTTGTTGGAATTGTCATAAAGAAGTGGCGGTGGATATACACCACTTGATTCAAAAAGGAATGGGTGGAGTCAAAAACAACCGGCTCAACAGGATTGATAACCTTTATGCCCTATGTCGCAAGTGCCACACATTAGGACATTCTGACAAGGAACTTAACGAGCAATGGAAAAAAGATTTATTAGAACGCATTGAATGGAAAAAGGAAAATCCAGATGGTTGGTGAAAAATTATGCAAAGAGGTAGTAAGTATTGTTGAAAGTCGTGGCTTAGATTATGGCGATATAAAAACAAACCATGAAGAAATTGCTAAAGGGTGGTCGGTTATCTTAGGAATAGAGGTAAAACCGCATCAAGTGGCACTTTGTAACGACTGGCAAAAGACAGTAAGGCTAAAGGCTAACCCAAAGCACCATGATAGTTATAAAGACAAAATGGGGTATATGATAACCTATTCGGAGTGCATCAAATGAGCGATATTTATGCACTTCAATTTGACCCCTATAAAATTTCCCATAAACAGGAAGAATTAGGAATGATATTTGCGGATTTAGATACCGCTTGTGAACTAATGAAAAAAGAGGAAAAAATGATTATAGCGGAGTTAACGCTTCAGTTTTCCAGACAAAAAATGTATAAGAATATGAAAGAGTTAGATGGGTTAATATTCACCCATGACAAGTTTAAGGATTTTACTAACAGATTTAGTGAAACCTTAAAGCGGAGAAACAGAGCCAAGATAAGGCTAGAGTCTTTCCGTGCGTTCCGTGATGACCTTAGGACTAAGGTGGTTAATGAACGTGAGCAAATGCGACATAACTTATAGAAAGGAGTTAAAATGTCAGAATCACAAAATAAATTAATCTTAGAGTACCTTGAGATTGGTAACAAAATAACCCCCTTAGAAGCTTTGAACAATTTCGGTTGTTTTAGACTTAGTTCAAGAATATTCGATCTAAGGCAAAAGGGTCATAACATTATCACTCACAAAAAGAAAGTCGATGGCAAAACCTTTGCTGAATACTCATTAGAAAAGGAGAAAAGCAATGGTTAACTACGATAATTCAAAGACCTTTTTCGAATTTGAAATGGAAAGAAAAATTGATAGGAAAAAAAACGAAGGTTTATCTATTCATGGAAGCGAAATTAGAATGATGGATGAACTGCTTTCTTCTCTAAACCTTTATATGACTTACATGGGAAAAGAAAGTAACGCATATAATTTGTGTTTGGATTTGAAAAAACAGATTGAAGAAAACAAAAAGCACACTCAAGAGTACATGGATTTGATATGAGGGAGCATTTTGAAAAGTTTGATTTGTTGCCTTTATCCTTCTCACATTTGAATGAGTTCGCTTTTTATCGTGAACGATGGGCGTTAAGGCGAATATTTGGGTATGAGTTCCCTACGAGTGCATCAGCCGTCAGAGGGCAATCTGTGGAGAGTGGCATCAATATGTTTCTAAATGGAATACCGCTAGAAGAAGCCACAGAAAAAATGGTGTCTGAGTATGATGCAAACTGTTCAAGGATTAGTGACCCAAAGATAGAGGATGAACGAAATAACTTAGTGCCACTCTTAAATCTAGGTACTAAGGAGTTTCAAAAGTATGCGTATACATGGAATCTATTGACCTATCAAAAGAAGGTAGAATTAGAAATA
>VTLG01009050.1_pt1 | contig 13641 bp, 20 predicted proteins | sample 4694571 | NCBI WGS metagenome assembly VTLG01 (sample SAMN12604809, study PRJNA352737) | marine metagenome | biome: ENVO:00000447; feature: ENVO:00000209|ENVO:00000569|ENVO:01000036; material: ENVO:00002151; isolation source: viral sequences binned using virsorter ...
GAACAGGTGGGAAGATGTGATGAAGCAGAGAAAAGAACAGATATGACAGGAATTTTGAATAATAATATTACACCTGCTGGAAGACGTGAAAACATAGCTGGTGACGTGGATAGAACCATCAGTACCACTGATTATACTGACACTCTCAAAACATGGACTGGTATATACTTATATGAGACGGATCGATTAGCTCAACATCTTTACGTACCTAATTATCGTAATCCTGAGCAAGCTAGATATCGATTTAATCGTGAGGGTGCTGAATTTATACAAGCACTTCCTGGACCAGCTGATGTAGCAGTTGGAACCAGACTCATGTTTGCTACAGAACTTAGATAGCACTTACTTAATTATTATGGCTGACAAAAAAGGAAAGATGCCTCCACAGCTTCTTGAATATTTTAAAAACAAAAATAAAAAGAAAGAAGATGGTGAAGAGATGTCTGATAAAGAAAAGCGTAAAGAAGCTCTAGATAAAGCTAGAGAAGCTAAAAAGAAAAAAGAGGACAAATAGTACTCACGCTAAAATAAACTTAAAAGAAGGACAGTAAATTGGCATCTACCTCAACAAATAAACAACCAATGATGTTGGATAGACCAGCATCTAATAGCACTCTTGTAAGAACGCAGACAGGACAATTATTCTCAGCCAGTTTGTTACCCACATCAATTGGTAACGTAACTAAAGTATTTGATGTTGACCAGGCATTAACAGATACTCAAATCAGTGGTGCATATATTGATGAGATATTTATTAGATATACAAAGGATGTTAATAGAGTTATTGATTCTGTAACAGCAACTGCAGCTACATATACGAGAGCTGCTGCTGTTTTGACTGTTACTTTAGCCAATCATAATTTTAAAGTAGGACAGAAGTTATTTTTTGATGTACAGAGTGGTGGAGCACCTGTTGAGGAAGTAACAGTAACAGCTGTAACTGGTACAAATACTTTTACTGCAAATAGTTCTGCTTCAGGAACTATAACTACCAGTAATGTAAATATTCAGAAGCCTGTTGATTTTGTATTTTATTTAACAAGTGTTACTACAGTGACAGGAACTACACAATTCTTACCTTTATTTACTGCTAGTGTTGAATCTGTTCCTGCAGATCAGAATTTTAGTCTAAGTGAAAAATTAATACTTCCATTTATAAATTCACCTGTAGCTCATTCCGGCACTAACTTTGGAGGAACTAATACAAGTTTTGCACCTAAGTTAAGAGGATTAATGTTGCCTCGTGGATCAGCTTTACATGTTGGTATAAGTGGTATAGGTTCATTAACAAATGGATTCTATGTAAATATACAGGGTGGATATTATTAAATCCAATGCCAAGAAGAAGATCTAGTTTTGGTACTTCTTTCGATAATTCTTTCAAAGGTTTTTCAGACGCAGTACTAAAAAGAGAAAAACCAAATCAAGGTGACTATACTGAGATACCATATCAGTTTGTTCCTATAGGTAGAGAAGATGATTATAGTGAAATAAGATTTTATGATTTTGATAGTACATGGTCTAGATGGAGAAGAGGATATGAACTATATGTCATAACTCAACAATATTTAGGATCATCCGCTACAGGCAGAAACACTAGGGGAGATTTTAGAATGTTCTTTACATTCCAATATTTTCCAGGTCTCTTTGTACCTGTAAGAATATTTACTTTTCCCAGTGCTGGTAATGAAGAAGGAGAACATACAGTTGGTATTCGTGATGCCAATAGTCTTAATCTTTATGATCTTGGTTTACCCATTGATTCTGTTAGATATGTCACTGCAGCAACTGCAGGAACTTATAACAAATCTGGTACCACTGTTGTTGTAACTCTAGTTAATCATGGATTACGTGTAGGAGAAAGTGCATTTCTCGACTACACAACTGGAACTGCAGTTGATGAAACATTGACTATAGACTCTGTAACTGCTGACACTTTTACTTGCACAAGTTCAGCATCAGTGACAACATCTGGAACTGTTAATGTAAGACAGGAATTTTCTGATACTGCAGAAGGATTTGCTGATACCAGATGGACAGAGCAAAGAGTAAAGATAAGAAGTATGCCAACACCAGTCACATTATTAGCTGGTGAAAGACTTGTTGATCGTGTAGTAGAACGTGACTCAGGAGTTAACTCTACTTATTCTCAATCAGGCAATACAGTAACAGTAACCTGTAGTTCTCCTCATGGATTATCTACAGGTAATCAAGTTTTCTTGAAGGTAACATCTGGTAATACAAAAACTGGTTTATATAAAATAATAGTCACAAGTACAACTGAATTTACAGCTGAATCTATTATTAGTGCCACAGCAAGTGGCAATGTAAAAGTTCAAAGAAGGATAAAAGGATTTGATTTTAATAATTATGTAGGTAATACAGTTACTGGAGTTGATCTAGTTACTGATGAAATATTATTTAAACGTGATGAAAGTTATGGTGTACAGCTTGTAAATAATAAACCTAAAACAGTAACTCCTGCACATAGAGGTTTTCTTGCAGGACAAGATAGATTTCTTACTACAGAGATTAGATATCAATGTAATTGTCCTGATTTTATGCGTCGTAGAAAATATAACTTATATAAAGATACGACTGACGAAAGATTTCCCAATACAGGTATTGAAAGTATAATTCCCGGAGCAAGACAGGACAGAGAAGGTAATGTAATTGATTCTAGAGATAATCCTGGAGTCTTTAATGATTTTGGATATGCACCTACAGGTAATTTCTATCAGGTACCTGAATATGATGATGATCCAGATTCTTCTCTTTCTGGTCTTTTATATTATCAGACTCGTTGGTGTAAACATATCTATGCAGCTCTATGGTCTATGAAACATGATGAGGGTAATGATCAATTTAGTTTTGAAGGAAGATATCAACAGAGTGGACCTAATGTGACAATAACTATTGTCAATCATGGATTGCTTTCAGATAAAAGAGTAGCTATTGATTTCACCAGTGGTGATTTACTAGATGGTCAATATGTAATAAGTTCTGTTCCAGATGAAAATACAATCGTAATTGTATATCCTTTCTCTGGTACTACACAGGGTGACTGCACTGTAAGTAATTTAAAGATACATGAATATGTAAACACTTGGTTATTGGAACCTAATGACCAACCAGCTGGTAATGCTTTAGATAAGTTTTATAAAAACTTTGAGAAAGAACAGGAACGTACTAGAAAAGCTGCAGAGAGAATGGCACTTCTAGGTTATGGATTACCCTGGACAGGAAATAAAGATATTGAATTTGGACAGAGAAATGCACCAGAAGAAGTAGCACAGTTTGATCCTACTCTTGTAACTATGAAACTTACAGATACTATCAGACGTGATGGTAGAGAATTAAGTCGTGATGGAAAGTTATTAAACAATGCAGCATCAACATTAATGTCTATGCAAAAAGTTTTAAATCTAGATTTTAAATTGATAGAAGATGTTCGTATTGGATTAGTTAATCAACCACTTACAGACTTTACTCCTGACTTTCAGTTTGGAGAGGTGGAGGGAGGAAACTATTTAAATGGAGAACCGATAACAGGAGCAGGAATAAGTTCTATGGATTGCTCAACTTATAATCCAGGTGTGGAACAGTCCATAAATGTGGATGCAGGACTTTATCTTAATTAAATATGACAATACAGATTCAAAGCAGAAGATCAAGTTTATTAAATGACAGACCAGTACCAACCAGAATAAGTGCAGGTGAACTTTGTGTAAATATAAATTCAGGAGATCCTGGATTATTCTTTGCAGATAATGTTGCTTCTCCCAGTACAGGTTTAATTAAAGTCGGACCTATACATGTAGGTTCTACTCAACCTAATAATGCACCAACTGGATTTACCAGTTTTTCTAAAGGTGAATCTTGGCTTGATACATCAAGCACAGAGTTATTTAGAGTTCATGATGGGACTAACTGGCAGTATGCAAAGGCAATAGCTTCCACAACCAATACAGGTTTTCCTTCTAATCCAGTTAATGGTCAACTACATTATGTAGAATCAACAACTACTCTACATATTTATAGAGCAAGTATAGGTGGATGGACAGCAATCAACTAAAAGAAAAGTGTAATTGTGAACATTGTATGAATAAAGAAAGACAAATAAAGCAGGCAGGTGATCACTGGAGATTAATTAAACTTAATCTCAAAGCTCAACAATGTAAGACACGTAAGAAAGCTATAAAAATATTATCTAAGATTACTTAGAGTTCTGTTTGATCATTAATTCTAGTATTCTATCCAGTTTTTGATGGACTACATCCATCTCACGTATAAAATCCTGCTTCAATACATAGCCACGAACCATATCATCTTCAACACGATTGATTTCATCCTGTAATTTATTGAATCTTCTCTGAATTTTTTCATTGAAACCATTCAAAGATTTTATAACACCAGTGAAAGCTGCTAGTCCACTGGTTATGGCAATGGCAATAACTTCTGGGTCCATTGAATCTTTTGTTTCTCTTTACTTATATTCTAAAGGATTTAACAACTTACAATAAATATATACAGATTTTAAATTAGATGGCTAGTGCTGAACCAAATGTAGAAGGTGCTGTAAAAGTTCTGGTAGATATATTAACAGCTAATGGATTCACTAAGACTCGTTCTCCTTATGAGAATAACTTTCGAGGTCTAGTTGATGCAATAGTAGATTTAAAAGAAGGATTTCCTACTTTCTCACCAGCAGATCGTATTGGTTTCAATGCTACTGCATTTGAAAATGTAACTGAAGGAGATGCTTTATTTATGCGTACAGCTGATGGTCAGGTAGGAAAAGCCAGTGCAGCTAATGGCACTTTAGAAAATGCTGTTGTTGTGGGGTTTGCTAATACTAGTGTTGTTGCTAACGGAACTGTAAAAGTAATAGTTGCAGGAACAATAGATCTTTCAGGTTTAGATGCAGGAGATCTTTATTTTCTGTCACCAACTACAGCAGGAGCTATTACTCTTACACCACCATCTGGAGCAGGCCAGGCAGTGACTCGTGTAGGTGAAGCTGCTACAACAACTAAATTTGCTACTCATATAGAAGCTCCAGTTCTTTTAAGATAATGGCAGGCGAAACTAATCATAGACCTTATGCCTCTAATTTTGAAGGTGTCGTAGGTGCTCTTCTTGATTTTAAAGATACATCACCAGCTGATTCTGCATTTAAACTTTTTGGTGTAGAGCTAGTTTGTTTTGAAGATGTGACTCAGGGTAATGCTCTTTATATAAGAGCCAGTGATGGAAAGGTAGGCAAAGCAAGAGCAAATGGAACATTAGATGAAGCAACTGTTTTTGGTATTGCAGAAACTACAAAGACTACAGGAGAAACTGTAAGGGCAATAGTGGTAGGACAGGCAGCTGTATCACAGACATTAGATGCTGGAGATATATTCTTTGTCTCTGCTACAACTCCAGGTCTTCTCACTAAAACACCACCATCTGGTTCAGGTCAATTTGTAACTCGTGTAGGAGAAGCACCAAATACAACAGAATTAACTGTACAAATAAAGCGACCTATTCGATTAGGGTAAAATTGTTAAAGATAAAATAGAAGAATAATAAAAGTTTTTTATTAAATAAGAGACTAACAGTAGTAATTAAAAGATGGCAACACGTAAGGCTATTACGCTGGTAAGTGGTTTATTTCAAGAGGTCAATACTCCTACAGATAAATTAGACTTTGCTGGTAATACTACAGCCGACCTTGGAGAGAATACTAATCTATATTTTACAAATGCTAGAGCTAGAGGAGCTGTTTCAGTAACTGATTCTGGAGGAGATGGAAGTCTTGCCTACAATAACTCTACAGGGGTACTTACATATACAGGACCATCACCTGCTGAAGCACGAGCACATCTTAGTATCGCCAGTGGATCTGGATTAACTTATAACTCTGGAACAGGAGAGTTTGGAACTAGTGCAATACCTAATTCTCAATTAGCAAATGATGATGTAACTATTGGAAGCACTGCAATAGCACTTGGAGCTACAGGATCAACAATTGCTGGTCTTTCTTCTTTATCTTCGACAACACTTGTTTCTGGAGTTGCAGCTACACCTAATGCTATATCAATAGCGAGTGGAAACATAACATTTGAAGGATCAACTGCTGATACAAATGAGATAATACTGACAGCTGCAGATGCAACAGGTGGAGATAAAACTCTTACATTACCAAATGAAACAGGAACAATATTAACAAGTGCATCTTCAATTCCTAACAGTGGATTAGCTAATTCATCTCTAACAATTGGAAGTACAAGTGTTGCACTTGGAGCTACAGCGTCAACTATTGCTGGATTAAATACTTTAACTTCCTCAAGTTTAATTGCTACAACAGCATTACGTTCTGGAACTACCGATGCTGCAAATTCAATACAAATATCTAACGGAACAATATCTTTTGAAGGATCAACTGCAAATGATTTTGAAACTGGTATTACTGTAACTGACCCAACAACTGATAGAACAATTACTTTTCCTGATGCTACAGGAACGGTTGCGTTATTAAGCACACTAAGTATTGCTTCTGGATCAGGATTAACTTATAACTCAAGTACAGGAGAATTTTCAACTAATGCTATCCCTAACTCCAAACTGGCAAACAGTTCTGTTACTGTTGGTTCTACTGGTATTGCCCTGGGCGGTAGTGCTACGACGATTGCTGGTTTATCTTCTATAACATCCAGTGCTATTGTAACTGACGATAACGGTTTTAGAATTAGAGACAATTCAGATAATACAAAACAACTCGCTTTTGAGTGTTCAGGAATATCAGGAAGCACCACAAGGACATTAACTGTTCCAGATGCTAGTGATACTTTAGTTGTATTAGCAGCTGCTCAGACATTAACAAATAAAACTATTGCTTTAGGAAGTAACACAGTAACTGGAGCATTAGCTAATGGTATTACAGCGACAACTCAATCTGCCAGTGATAACTCAACTAAGGTAGCGACAACAGCTTATGTAGATAATCAGGTGTCTGCAGGTGGAACTAATGAGTTTGCAGATAATGTTTTCAGAGTGAAAGATAATTCAGATGCTTCTAAAAAGCTTGCATTTGAATGTTCAGGAATTTCGGGCAGTACAACTCGAACTATGACCGTTCCAAATACAGATGGAACAATTAGCACAGAAAGTTTTGCTACTGCAATAGCAGTGGCTTTAGGATAGTATTATGGCAACCCAAGTACAATTTAGAAGAGGAACAACAGGTGAGCATTCTGCTTTTACAGGAGCAGTAGGTGAAGTAACTGTAGATACTCAGAAGAAAACTGTCTGTATTCATGATGCGACTACAGTAGGTGGCTTTCCTTTACTGTTAGAAGATGGAAGTAATTCCAGTTTTAGTTTAGGTTCATTATCCAGCTGTGCTCTGAAATTCGCTGGAGATCCTAATACAGGAATAATAAGTGCCGGTGCAGATCAAATATCATTAGTAACTGGTGGATTTGCAAGGCTTACAATAGATTCATCTGGTGTGGTCACAATTCCAGGTAATGTAAACATAACCGGGAATATTGTTGTAAATGGATCTACTGATTTTTCTGACCAACTCGCTCTCATACTCGCTTTAAGTTAATATGGCAAACACCTTTAAAATTGATACAAAATCAAGTGTTGTTACAGACGCTGTTAGTAACTCTAACGCTACCGTTGTAACGGCTGGAGGTTCAGCAACTTTAGTTCTTTTAAGTTGCTTAGTTTCAAACAAGACAGCATCAAGTGCTGATGTTGATGTTTATTTAGTAACGAACACAGGAGATGATGTTTATATAATAAGAAACGCTCCAGTCCCTGCAGGATCATCATTAGAAATAATAAGTGGATCAAAAATAATTATGGAGTCAAGTGATGTCCTGAGAGTCAGGGCAGGAACGGCAACTGCTTTGGATGTATCAGTAAGTTATTTAGAACAGACTTAAGGAGGTATAACACATGGCTCTTAATACAGTAAGTTCAGATAGACTATCTACAAATGTAAAGACCTCTAATTTAGGAACAGAACTTAAAGGAAAGATTGGTCAGGATAAAAATTTAATAACTAACGGAGCGATGATTTGTAGTCAAAGGGGGACAAGTTTTGCTACTGTTTCTAACAATGAAAGTACTTTAGATCAATTTGCATTAACACATCCTTATGGCTCTTCAACAATGTCCATTAGTCAATCGACAACTTCTCCTAATGGTTTTTCTAACAGTTATAAATTAGATGTAAATAGTGCTGATACAAGTATTGGTGCTGGTCAATATGTTGCAATTAGACATAGAATAGAAGCACAGAATTTACAAGAATTAGCTTTTGGAACAAGTGGTGCTAAATCTATAGCACTTAGTTTTTACGTAAGATCTAATGTTACTGGCACTTATGCTGTAAATATACAACAGAAAGATAATAGTTCCAAACAAGTTAGTGCAACTTACACAATTAATAGTGCAGACACTTGGGAAAGAAAAACATTTACTTTTGCAGGCGATACAAGTGGTGTGATAAACAATGATACTGGCACTGGTTTCGAAATTCTTTGGTACTTAGCAGCTGGTAGTAATCGCAATTCTGGAACAGCGAGATCAACTTTTACTGCTCATAATCAAGCGGATGAAGCTGCTGGTCATACAGCTAATATATTAAGTTCAACTTCAAACAATTTTCATCTCACGGGATGTCAATTAGAAGTAGGAAGCGTAATAACCGATTTTCAGCATTTAAGTTTTGGAGAAAATTTAAAAAAATGTCAAAGATATTATTATCAATTTGTAGATGGAGATACTCAATTTGTTGGAATTGGTCATTCATTTTCAAGTAGTGAAATTGATGTACCAATTACATTTCAAACTGCAATGAGAACAGCACCTACATTAAACCAAACAACTGGTGGTAATTATTTTGGAGTATTAGGAGGAGGGGATAGTTCTGTATATGTAGATGGTAATTGGACTATATTTGCACCGACAGAATATGGTTGTTGGATATATGCAACACCTGATGGCACTATTACGGCTGGCAATACAAAACTTGTAAGATCGACAAACGCAAGTGCTAGACTTTCATTTACCGCAGAACTTTAATTATGGCTATCTACAAATTAAATCAACACAGCACAGAAACAGAACCAAGTTCTGTAACTTTAACTGATGAAAGTGGAGTAGTACTGAATATTCCATTTGATCCTGATAACACCGATTACCAAGCCTATTTAGAATGGGCTAAAACTAACACAGCCGACCCTGTTTCTGGATTAACATGGGATGATATTAGGGGTAAAAGAGATACTATATTACAAACTACAGATTGGACAATGACATCTGGTGCAACTGTAGATCAGGCTCAGTGGGCTGCATATAGACAAACCATAAGAGATATTCCTCAAACTTATAAAGACAAAACTCCTGATGATGTTGTCTGGCCAACACAACCATCTACTGCTGGTCCTAATACATAATCTAGAAGATTACTCCCTGTAAAATAAGAACAGAAAAAGAATATAGTAGTTAAACAGTCATGCCATATATTGGAAATGACATAAGGGCAAACGAAGATTACAAAACTATAGATGATATATCAAGTAGTTTTAATGGTAGTACCACTTCTTTTGCTTTACAGGTCGGAGGTTCTGCCCCAGTTCCTTTTCCAAAGTTTGAATCACAATGCATAATATCTGTCGGTGGTGTAGTCCAGGAACCTGATACTACAGGTACAACTGGATTTAAATTTACAGGTACAAATATAGTTTTTAGTTCTGCTCCAGCTGCTGGAGAATCATTCTTTGGAGTGATACTTGCAGGTGCAGATTATTTAAATGCCGGTGGAACATTCCCAGATGGAACTACTGCAGTTCCCTCTATAACTTTTAGCTCAGATACTGATACAGGAATATTTAAAAGTGGTAATGGATTAGTTTCTGTTACTTCTAATGGAACTAAAGTTGCCACCTTCCCAACGAGCCAGGGGTCGAATGGCCAGGTGCTTGCCACGGATGGTGGAGGAACACTCTCATTCGTTGATCAGTCAGGAGGCGGAGCTGTCGGAGGAGGCTCTGACAAGCTGTTTATAGAGAATGGAACAACCATGACAACTAACTACACATTAGGTACTGAATTTGGAGCAACTTGCAATGCTCTAAGTGCAGGTCCGATTACAATTAACGCAGGTGTCACGCTGACTATACCTAGCGGTTCAGTATATACGGTGGTTTAAATTATGCCTATTACATTTAATGGATCAGGAACAGTAACAGGAATTTCAGCAGGGGGATTACCTGATGGATGTATTGTTGACGCAGATATTAACGGAATGGCATCTTCTAAACTTAGCGGAGCGTTACCCGCTATTTCTGGAGCAGCCTTAACTGGACTATCTGCTGGAATTTCAATGGCAGATCAATGGAGTATTACTTCTGATAATAATAAAACTAATGGTCAAACAATAGATACTGGTTGGGAAAGAAGTGATTACTTTTTTGCACAGATAGGAACTGGAATGACTGAGTCGAGTGGTGTATTTACTTTCCCACAAACTGGTATATATCTACTTATGAGTCAACATGCAATGAATACTTCTGCAGGCTATGCAGGAGTTGAAATTAAGATGAGTTCAGATAGTGGCAGTAACTATTCTACTGTTTCATATGGTCAGATTACTAATACGAATAATGGGTATCATGCTCTAAGTCTACATGGAATAGTTGATGTACAAAATGCAAGCACATATAGAGTGTTATTAGAAGCTTACAACAATGCAAATGTTCAATACTCTGGAGATTCTAATGCTCTAAGAAATGGTATAACATTTATTCGCTTGGGAGATACATAATGTTTTATTACAAAGTAGATGCACTTGCAAGTTTAAAACCTAATAAAAAATGGAGTAGACGAGCAGAAGATGATGATTATTCTGGGTTTGTATGGGATGAAGGCGAAACCATCCCAACTGATGCTGAAATAGAAGCAGAGTTATTAAGGTTAACAAATGCAGAACCTATGAGACTTTTAAGATTAGAAAGAGATGCAAGATTAGCAGCTTGTGATTGGAGAGCTAGTTCTGATTTAACACTTACAGATAGTTGGAAAACTTATAGACAGGCACTTAGAGATTTACCAGCAAGTGCATCACCTAAAATAGGTATAGATGGTCATTTAGATATGACATCCGTTACTTTCCCAACGGAGCCTACATAACATGAGTGCAATTAAATTAACAGCTGATTCTGGAGGAGGCACTGTAGAGCTTAAAGCTCCAGCTACTACTACAAGTAATGCAGCTTTAGTGTTTAAACTCCCAGTAGCCGATGGGACATCTGGGCAAGCCTTAACCACAAATGCTAGTGGTCAACTGGCTTTTTCTTCTGTAGCTGCTGGTGGTGCAAGTAATATTGCTTTTAACGCAGGTTATGGTATTGATTTCTCTGCAACAAGTGATGTAAATCAATCAAGTGAGTTATTCGACGATTATGAAGAGGGTACATTCACTCCTACAGCAAGAGGTCATAGTAGTAATAGTAGTCCTGTTATAGAAGGATCTGGAAAATATACGAAAATTGGTAGATTGGTTCAATGTACCCTACATTTTTCAGCAGAAAACGGAAGTTATATGCCAAGCGGAGAATATTTCCAAATTCATGGATTGCCCTTTACTACTGATGGAACTCATATTATGCCTGGGCCTGGCATGAATTACAAAGTAGTATTTAATAGCGACAATCATTATTATTTTTATATGCCAAATAATGGGACAATTATGTGGGGGTATCGTAATATAAGTGACCAATCATATCAACCTTGGTCAACAAATGATTGGGATAATACACAGTGGTATCACTCAAATACTTTTACATATATGACTGACACATAGACCGAGCTACGTCTATAAACTAAGCACCATAAATCTGTTAAGTCTGGAGGACTTTCCTAAATGGCACTAGCCGAATCAATTGAATACGACAAAATAGAAGTTGTTGGTGTGTACTCAGCAGTACAAGTCAGAAAAGCAACAATTATTAAACGAGATGGTGTTGAGATTCCAGGGTCAAGATCATTTGAAAGATATGTATTACATGCTGGTTTATTAGATGATTCTGATAATTTAGTTGATACTGATATTTCATCAGAACCAACAATAGTGCAATCAATTTGTAATGCAGTTTGGACTGCTGATGTAAAAGCTGCTTGGAAAGCAAAACTAATAGCAGACAAACCCTCTAGCTGACCATGACAAGTAAACTAATAGTCAACAGTATAAGACATACAGGAGCATCAGCAGATGCAATCACTATGGATGCTTCTGGAAATGTTACCTTCCCTGCAAATGCTACCTGCTCTGGTACTGCCACAGGTTTTGGTGGTGGTATAACTGAAATTGATTACTGGAGACTTACTTCTAATTTCCAAGGGAATGCCTATCACATACAGAATAATTGGGAAAGGGCAGATTCGCAACTTGAGGATAAAAAAGGCACAGGTATGTCGGAATCAAGTGGACTCTTTACTTTTCCTTCTACTGGGTATTATTATGTAGAATTTAATTTAACAGGTTATCGTGGTGCTGGAAGTCAAATTTACAATATTACTCAATATATAAGAACAACAACTAGTGGTGATACCAGTAGTGGTACTGATTATAATCTTAGTAATAATACATCTATGTATTCTCCGGCTAATAATTCACACTATACGCAGAGTGCAAGAATGATTGTTAAATGTTCTAATACATCTAACGATAAAGTCTTTTTTGGAGTGCAAGCAGAAGCATCCATTTATATTCAAGGTAATACAAGTGAAAGCTTTACCTATGCAGTATTTATTAAATTAGCGGATATTTAATTATGGATTTAAATACTTTCAAACCAGATCACATAGAAGATTATCTTGTAACAGTTAGAACAGGACAATGGTTTGGTTGGACAGATTCTAAAAACAAAATTTATGCAAATCTTGTAGTATATGATGGAGGTTACAAACCAACAGAAAAAGAATGTACTGATGGATTAGCAACTTTAGTAACTGAGTGGGAATTAGAGAATGATTCTTATAGATCAAAAAGAAGAGCAGCTTATCCTAGTCAACAGGAACAATTTGACATGCAGTATTGGGACCAGGTAAATGGTACAACAAAATGGAAAGATGCTATTGCTAAAGTAAAATCAGATTATCCAAAACCTAGCTAGGTATCTAGACTGGTTAGTTTATAAAAATAACAGTAGAATAAGTATATATAACATGAAAAATGTACAGTCAGAGACCATCTAGATCGAGAAAAATACTTGTAGGTTCTTTAGGAATATTATTTGGTCTGTCTCATCTTGCTTTGATACAGTCAACAGTTAATAAAAAAAGTAGCTTACCTTTAATAAATTTACCTGTAGGACCTTATACAAGTTACATAGCAAGTGTCACAGAGAAAGGATATACCATCAGATATAAATCTCATTCACCAAAGATAATTGAAACTGAGAAACATGTTGATAAACCAGCAGGTTTTCTTGGTCTAGGTAAAGCAGAACTAAAGACATATGAACAGTCAGTAGCAGGAGGAGGCTCTGGAAGCGTCTCAGAGAGCTCTGAACTAACTGAGAAACAGATTGCATGTATCAAGGCAGAAGGCTCTGGAGAGGCTACAGGGAAGCTTGC
>VTLG01011806.1_pt1 | contig 13641 bp, 15 predicted proteins | sample 4694571 | NCBI WGS metagenome assembly VTLG01 (sample SAMN12604809, study PRJNA352737) | marine metagenome | biome: ENVO:00000447; feature: ENVO:00000209|ENVO:00000569|ENVO:01000036; material: ENVO:00002151; isolation source: viral sequences binned using virsorter ...
ATTGCGAATGTTGTCAAGTTCAACAGCATTCTTACTGAGGTACATGGTAATCGCTGGACCCATCTCATCATCTAATATGTAATCAACAAGGTCTTGCGATACACCAAAGCCAGCTACAGTGTTACCCGCAACTTGCAATTCCTCTGGCGTTATACCCAAAGCAGCAGCTTTTTTAGAATAAGAGTTAATCTTCTCGTTCTGTTTAGCTACATACTGTTCTTGCTCCTGCTTCTGAGCCAGCATTTGTTGTTGTTGTAACGACTCTTGCTGAGAATCATAAGCAGCTTGTCTTGCTATTGCCTCGTCACGTTCGCCAGCCTTTCTCCTGAACTCCTGATCGCTTAACTGATAAGGGTCAGGCGTTGGCGGTATAACAGGCCTCTGTTCTTTAGGGGCGCTTTCTTCAAGAGCTTTGATTCTGGCATTTAGGCCTTGAATCTCCCTATCCTTTTCAGAAATTTGGAAGACTTTCTTGCCTATAGCTTTATCAAAAGCTTCTTGTTGAGCCTCGTCAAAAACAGGTTTAGTAGATTTTTCCTGAGCTTCCTCAGTATCCGTGGATGATTCGGAGTCAGTTTCCTGACCTTCAGGTTCAGTCTCTTCAAGCTCAAACGTAATGTCTGTAGCCTCATCAAGATCATCTTCTGGTAGCATCTTAACCTTCCGTAAATGCCGTCAAATAAACGGTGACGTTCCGCACCTCCAAAAAAGCGTGGAGTTCGCTGTACTTTAACTATACCACATATTGTGGTTTTTCATAATTATTTAACTAATCTGATAAAATTAATCCTCTAGCAATTAGATCATCAATCATCTCTCTTGTAATGAGTCCTTGTCCTCCAGACTTTAATGAACCAGCTAAACCAGAGCCAGCAGTTCTTGCTCTTCCTCCAATAACAGGTCTTTCCCTATTAGGAATATCGAACATTTTAATGTTTTTTATTTTTGGTTGTATTTTGTCCCTTTGAAAACCAACTGTTCCATCATCTAGTTTTTTAATATCTATATATTCTTGACCAGCCTCTCGCCCTTTTCTCATCATCTCATCTATAAAGTTTAAATTATTTTTATATGTCGGGTTCCAATCTAATATGCTAAACCCTTCAGTTGTTGCTCCTATTGGAACTCCTGTTAACGCAGCAGGATAAGATGGATGGGTACTTCTTGGTTTTGTTTGTCCTGACTTTGGATCAAGTAAATACATTGAGTTAACCATTCCCCAATCTTTGTTAAATTGAGAAGGGTCTGTCACCAAAGCTCTTGATTGAGAAAGATTTAATGCACCAGCTTCTCTAAATTCGTCTAAAGCTCTAGTTACATTTTTTCTTTTACCGCCTATAGATGCTAAATACTCGTCTGTTACATTATCAATCCCCATCCAATCTGGTATTGGCTCTTTGCCAGCAGCATATTTATCGCCTTTCTTAGTTAATACTCCATCTCTTATTCTTTCATCTAATAATTTTTTATCTGACGGTTCCATCATAGCTCTAGAATATTTTACTGCTATGTTTGTTGGCATGGTTGCAAAGTCTGGGCTATCACCCGCCATTCCATGCGGAACAAAAATAACACCTTCTCTACCGCTAAGTTGTTGCGCTACATTAGCTCTGTTTATCTGACCTTGAATAGCCTTTTCAGCAGAAGCGAATGCGTGTCCACGTTCCATTTGCTCGGCCTGAGAACCAAAGAAAGTTCCACCTCGCATTTTTTCATCTATAGGAACTCCATCTAAAGATATTAAGTTTCTAAGGCTACTATCGGTAGTATCTGTTATGCCTGTCATGTAGGCTCTGTCTTCTAAGTCAGAAGCTCTTGCAATGGGAACGCTTCTAAGCTCAGGCTCACCCCATACAGGATTCATGTTGTTTACTGAATCAACATCTAAAACTCTTTCTAACAATGTTGTATCTCTAGTAACCTCTGGTGTATCTCCTGTTATATCCCTCAAAGCACTAGCAGTTGCTATCCTGTTACCTGTATTCCCGCCTCCAGAATATAATATATTTGCACTTTCTCTTTGCTTTGGATCAAATTGTGCGTTTACTGATCTGATATTTTTTGGATCAAAGACAGCAAGTGTTTCAAAATCTCCACCAATATGACCATCCTCTGCCAACCTCATAGAGTCATAGCCTTTGCTTTTAAGAAAATCAACTACGTTTTTATTTTCATAAAGAAGGTAATTTCCTGACTGATATACTTGTCTATTTGTCATTCCAGAATTTAAAGTATTACTATCAGGATCAACTTTTTCTAATCTCATTAGCTCTTCTAGAACTTCAGTATCTCTTCTTGGATCAAACGTATTTTGAACATTTGTTCTAACTGGATAAATTGATTGATTAGTTTTTCTAATTGCTTCTCTAGCTAAACTTGTTTCCCTAAAATAATTTTCTTTTTCTTTCTCAGGCCAGCTTAGGATGTTCTCACCATCTGGACCTTCAATGCTTCCAAGTCTTTCTTCATACCTTTTGTCTATTTCTGCTAAGTCTTTTTTTAAAATTCTTTGTAATTCTGGGTCATCATAATTATATCTTGAGCCGCCTTTTCCTAGCCATCTGTTCGCAAATTCTGGGCTAGTTGTAAGAAAACTTAATCCATCTGGATACTTTGCTTTGAATTCATCAATGGGTTCTTTTGGTGCTGTTGCGTGATATAAAACATCGCCAAAGCCTTGCTCTTCAGCTCTTCTTAATCTTTCAACATTTGATAACGCACTAGCGCCAGCCATCCTATTGCCTGTACTGCCGCCACCACTAAAAAAAATTGGATCGCCTTGATCGTTTAGTCTTGGTTCTTTTCTAGTCGTTACTAAGTTTCTAGGATCATCTAATTCAATTCTTGTAGGTCTTTTGGCTAGAACAAGTGGCCCTACTTGTAGAACTTGCTCTGTCTCTCCAAGACGTTGACCGTTTCTCTTATCGTAAAAACCGCTTCCTCTTGCTGGGTTCATCCCAACTTCTACCCATTGGTCAGCATCAGGAGCTGTTCCGTTTAATATGTCTCTAACTTGCTGCTCAACAACTTTAGGATCACGATTTTCCCAAGCGCCTTCCATTCTTCCTATTGTGGATTTATCTTTTGCGCCCCTAGCAATATCTAGAGCTACGTTAGGCTTAGAATTAAAAGAAACATTGTTAAGAACAGCAGTAGGCCCATAACCTAAAACAGTGCCACTAGTACCAGCGTCATGCACAGTTGCTACCCAAGTGCCTTGATTCTCATAAGCTGGTATATCTAACCTTGACGATGCAGGAGTTCCATCAGGAAGCGTTACGTTAACGCCAATTATTCCACCTGTTTTTTCTCCCTTGCCAAGAGCCATCGCTATCTCTTCATAGCTTGGAACTTCTAATACTTGGCCTATGGGTTCTGGAGGCAATACTCTTTGTACAATGTTGTTGTACTCTTGTATGTCCATATCGCCATCGTAAACTTTTTGAGCCGCCTCTCTTATTTCCTGTGGGATTTCGCTTTTAAATCCTTTTCTTGTAGAGCGCCAAGCATTTGTCCCTTCTTGCGTAATGCCTAGCTTTTCTCTAGCGTCATCTAAATTTCCACCGTATTGCTCATAAGCTCTTTTCTTACCGCCAGAAGGTAGTCTGACCCCAGAGGCTAAAACGGCTTGTCCTGCTGTTGGGTTGCCTCCAATCATAACCGCAGTAGGATCAAAGCTAACTATTCTTTGTTGTTCAGGATCGTAGTATTGTCCACCAGAAGCAGCAGCTTTTACTTGCTCTGTTGTGTATTGAGCTAGGCCTTCTGCCATATCTAAACCTGACCTTGCTACGGATGCTTGTTCTTTTGCATCACCAAACAAAAGATCGCCTACAGCGTTAAGAGCTGACTTAGTTCCTCTTACTAAAGGCATATACTCCATACCAAACTCTGGCTCTCCATATTGAGCTGGTATCGTTTTAACTTTTTGACGCATATTTCCTCTGGGACCAAAAGAAATATTTCCTGTAGGGATAGTTCGCTCTGGACTTATAACTTCTCTACGAAAAGGCATAAAAATATCTGTTAAGCCTCTATCTCCACCATAGTCATAACCAAACTCTGGTTGTTCAGGAACCTTAATACCTCTACGCTCTAACTCTTGTATTGCTTTCTGCTGGTCATCTCCAACAGACAATGGATTCTGCTCTGTGTAACCAGAAAGTTCGTCTAAGTCTCTTAATGCACTAACAGGTTCAGCCACTGTTAAATCCTTAAACTAAATAGTTAACTGTGTATTCTCTAGCCCTAGAGCTTTTGGCTCCGCGCCAATCGTAAGTGTCTATCACTGTCACTTCTTCTACTGTCTTAACAACAGGCTCCTGCACCACTTCTGTCCTAGTCTCTCGGTTAACGTGAGTTGAGACTAACGGTACTGCTGATACTGGTCCTGTCGCAATCTCATTCATCGTAGTTGAACCAAGGGTAACGAGACTTTGGTACATCATTTATGTTTTGTAGAGTGTCTCTTCCCATCACAAACTGAGGAACGCCCCCCAACTCTCTATTCCTGCCACCACTAGCAATAGTCATCATAATTGCATCCTTAGCTTCTTTTGGACTCAATCCCTGTCTTGCAAGCTCTAAACCAAACTCATTGTTGATGTAATCGAGGTACTCTGTTCTTGGGTCTTTGCCTTGTGACTTCTGCTTAATAGCTTGAAAGTGTTCTTTAGCCTGAGCACCAAGACCAGCTAATGGATTCTGTCCTGCGTAATAAGCAAATAGCGCATGATTGACTATGTTGAATATCTCTTCATCGCCTCTTATGCCTGTGTTCTGCCTATTCATCTCGCCTTCTTTTGGCAGGACCAACTCAACCCTAGAGTTTTTCCCTATTAAACCAGCATCTACCATCTGATTAGTAAGCTCTACTGCCTCCTGAGATATAGCAAGCTGTCTTTCATCACCAAATCCTAGAGCATCAGCGCCCTTCTTAATTAAGGACTCTCCGCTATCAATAAGGTATTGCTTTAGTTCATTGTCCACGATTAGCAATCCTCATAAGGTCTGGAGTGCTCATGTTTCTCATGCGGTTCTCGTTATTCATCTCTTGTATTTCTCTTTGGTTCTTTATCTCTTCACCAAAGGTCTTAACATCAGTGTTGTCTATCTCTGCTCCAGCCTTCTCAGCATCTACCTCTACCTTGAGTCTGCTAGTCTGAGCATTAAAAATGTCTACCTGACTCTTTGCCTGATTTACTAGAGATGTATTCTGCATCTTCTGAGCTTCAATCTGTATACGCATAGTTTCGTTCTGCACTTTCTGAGCTTCTACTTGCGCCCTCAACTGCTCTGCCTGAGCCTTACCCATCTCTGCCTGAGCTATTATGAAAGCTGGATCAGGTTCTTGTGGCTGTTGTTGAGCTTGAGCCATAGCCGCTAATTCGTCTTGCGTCATCTGAGACTGAGGTATCATTCCCTGAGAAAGCATCTGCTCTCTCTTTCTGTCAGAGATTTGTTTTGCTGAAGCAGTAGAAACATTATCCAATAGGACATCACCAGCAATCTGCAAGATAGTAGGATCAATCTTTGCTATCTCAATGATGGTGTCGATTGTCTCTTTCTGTCTGTTCTTAAAGCTTGCTCCAGCTCTTACACTTACATCGTAAACGCCAACAGACAGATCATTTAGAGTTACAACCTCTCCAGTTTGCTGGTCAATCTGTTGCGTATTAATCGGAGCTACATCATAGGTTTGATCTTCTTTAAGAATCCTAACCGTTCTTGCTGTGTTGTATACTTTTGGGATAGCCTCTACCAATACACGCCCAGTTGCTCTTATGCCTGTCTCTAAGGCACTGAAATACTTGAGCGTAGAGTTGTCACCCTTGTTTTGTAATTGCTCAATAGCTACACCACTTTGTAGTCCAGCATTTTCTCCCATGTTTGATGCATACATTCCTGAAGCGTAAGTAATCATGCCACGCATCGCTTCAGAGATTGTTCTAAGTCCAGCGTTGATTGCTGCGCCTCCTACTTGTTGAGGCGGGTTTGGAGCATCAGGATCAGGATTATAAAACTGCACAGGATCAGAGTTAGTGTTTAGTGTAGCCAAAGTATCTTCATGCCCAGAGGCCTGAGCTGGTGTCATCATAAACTTGGCTCTAGGTGCTAAAGCTCCCTCTTCAATCTCTCTGCTTACTGAGTAGTTCAATACTCTTTGAGGATCAAGCAGCTTCTCTACTACACCCCAATAGATAGACTTGTTCTCTGTAATTCTGTAGTTAGCATAGATAGGGACAACAGGCATTCTGCTAAACACTGTTTCCGATTTATCCTCTAACCAATCTTTTCCGTCAAAGAATCTACTGCAAACTGTTTTTTGTATTCGCTTTCTTCTTTGTATCTCGTTGATTCCCATTGCCTTGAAGTCATCAGTCACCTTCTTCAATTCGCTATCAGCCTCATGCACAGCACCATTGTCGAACATGACTAGCTCTCTATCAGACTCTTCACAATAGATGAACTCGCCAATGACAATAACTTCAGCCTTATCGTAGTAAGCATCACCATCTCTGCCTTCCGATACGCTTTCCTCTGAGCCATCAGGCCATCTGCGCAGGTACTCTTCTTTGCTTATGGCGTGTAACACAAAGCAATAACGACTGTCAGACTTGTCTTGTCTCTCTGCTGCCGGATCAAAGAAGACTCTATCTATGGCATTGCCTATCTTTTCTATAACCAAGTCCTGCTCAAAAGAATCATCATCAATATATTTCTGTGAAACTCTCCAAGCATCAAAGCCGCCTACTACCATTCCTCTGGCTGACTCTGCATAAACATCTGAAGCGTCACTCATGGTTTCTATGTTGCGTATGATTCCATCGTAGGTGTTAGCTATAGACTGAGTAGCACTACCGCCAGCAGGAGCAATCTTTACATCGAACTCTGCCTGAGTTATCTCTGAACAAATTTGGTCCACAATAGGATTGACCATATCAAAAGTGTAGCGTGGCTTTTTCTCGTTCTTTGCCTGACTTAACCACTTAGGCTCCCATTGCCCATCTCTCTTGTCTAAGAACAATGCACACTCTCTAGCCTGATCTCTCATATCTTGATCTGCATTCTGAGCTTTGGTTAGAAGTTCATAGACGTAATCGTGCTCTTTGTATTTCTTTGAGGAGTAAGGCTTGTCTTTATATTTCATCAGTCATTCCATCCTGCAAAATTAATTTTAGTGGGCGCTGCTTTTATCTTAGGCCTGTAGCAAGCCATCATTAAAGCGTCACCCATGTTTGGAGATGGTAGCTGATAAGGCTTTCTTGCCATCTCTATCTTGGACATGATCTGTATTTTACCAGTGTTGCTACGCTTTAACGGTATGCGGCAAACCTCTGACCGGATTTGGTCTAGGTTAGATATGCTTGAGGATAAGCTAATTTGGTCCTCTGGGTCTACATATTCTCCACGCTCAACTGCACGATAAGTGTTGTAGAACCTATCTCTGAGCCGCCACCAGTATTGCGCTCTCTTATTAAAAAAGGTTTCTCTGTTAGTCTTGTTCTTTGTCTTGCCGCCTTCAGTGTACGGTTGCTCTGGTTCTTCTACTCCCTCTGAACCTTTAAACATGAAGTAGTCTATACCGTTCTTATCGGCTAATGCGTTATCTACTTGTCTTTTAAGACTAACACCTAAGCCGTCACAATCCCAGACAAACCAATCTGCTCTATGCTCTAACGCTTTGTCCAACGCCCAATCCATTCCGTCTGCTGCCTCTCCTGTCACCATTTCACTGATGTCTAGGATTTGGTTTCCTCTCCTAACACAGAATCCTTTAGAGTCACCACCTGTATCAGATGGGTCATGGCTGGCTATTATCGCGCCTTCTCCCTTCCATCCTAACTTAGTGTGAGCATCAATAGCTGAGTCAAACCACTCTACGCTTATTAGACTGTCTTGTATTTCATCGTAGAACTCACCCTCCCAGATATGTTTGTACAAAGCTGATGACATACTCTTCTTATCATGCAGCCTCTCTTCTTCTAGGACCGTAGGGAATTTAGGGTTCTTGTCGTAGTTAACCCAGTAGATACAGTGCAAGTCATCAGAGTAATGCTTGTTTCTCCTTAGCTCTTTCTCGAACGGATTAAAAAACCTCTGGCTGAATGCATCGTTCTTACTGCGCGGGTTCGCGCTGATAAAGATTTGGCTACCCTCTTTTCGTAGTGTTGGAGTTAACGCCTTGAGACTTTCAAAGCTAAGGCTCTGCCCCTCCTCCACCCAGAAGAAGTCAAAGTCATGGTAGGACTTCACATTCTCTGGTGATCTGGCTAACCCTCTAAACACAAAAGCTGTATCACCATTTCTCCGAAAATTTATCTGGTTACTTTGTATCTCAAACATATTTTGCAGGCCTTGCCTCTCTATCTCTGCACAAAGCAAAGAGTAAACGCTGTCCTGCATACTGCTCTGAAACTCTCTGAAGCAAGCTGTCTTCTTGCCTTGCATCGCTTTAGCTAGAAGTATATTGGCTATGCCTACGCTTTTGCCTGAGCCTCTGCCGCCAATGAGGATAACGAACCTTGCCGTAGACTGAGCAAGCCTGCCAATTTCTTTGTTGATGACTGTAAGGTTATAGTCCATTAGGCGTAAGTAGCGCCTTTCGGACCAGCCTTCTTTTTCTTTTTCTTCTCTTGAGCTTTTGCATAGGCGATTGCTATGGCTTGGTTGCGTGGCTTTCCAGCGTTGATCTCTGTGCGGATGTTGCTGCTTATGGTTTTCTTGCTGCTACCTTTCTTGAGTGGCATAAATCCTCCTCAGTCATCTGCGCCAATAACTGTGATGGTTACATTTACGTCTTGATCTACTTCTACAGGTCCACCGTCAGCGCCTGTAATTTCTTGTCTAGACTTCTCAGTCCATCCCATTGTATGCGAAAGATAGAGCTTTAAGCTTGCAAAATCCTTATCAATAATTGCTTTATCTTTTAATGTATTTACAGCAAGCATTCCCGCCTTCATTCTACTCTGCGTATAGGCGGTAAAAACTCTTTCATCTCTTTTGAAAATTTCTCGTAAGGTCTTGGCAGTTATAGAAAAATACTCTGCTAACTGGTCGTGAGTTAATACCGGACCCAGTTCTTTGATCTCTTCTATTTCGTCTTCTGTAAATTTACGCTCAGGTCTTGCCATCGCTTCCAACTAGACCAAACCCAGAGAAGGGAATATGAGCCACTGGCTCAATATCTTGAGGGTCTCCTCTGTCAGTCCTGCCTCCCATTGCTATACGAAAATCACATTTTGCTAAGTCTACCATTTCTAGTAGATCAGTCCACTGAACTACAAGTAAACAAATCTTGCCAGTATCTTCATGCAATCTCTTTGCAGCTTGCAACTTAGCCAATGATAACATATACGTTGGGTAGCTCCCACTAGGCTTGTTTCTATGCTTCATCTCAATAAACGCCACTATCTCTTTGTCTCTCTCAGCACAAAAATCTAGCATAGACTTTTTAGGAAGCTTAATTAGCTTACAGTTCCACATCTTTTCTAGCTTTGTTTTTAGAAAACTTTCGTTGAGCCTGTCTCCCTCTGTTTCATAAATTGGTCTACTCAAGGCCTTTCTCCTGTCTAACTTGTCTTCTAGCTTTAGCTTGGCGCATGAACTTATAGTCTGAATGCTTTATTTTCTCTTTCTTTTGTACCGAATGTTCATGTATTAGTAGAAAAGTATCATCTAACTCTTTCTTTTGCATAAGCTTGTAGTCTCTATCTGGTGCGAACGGTGTGTCACCAGAGAACAAGTCAGATGTTTTTAGCCCTACAGCATTAGCTATTGCTGGAGCCTTAGCCCCACAAGCAAAGCAGTAAGCCAGTATTTTGTCCTCAACAATCTTGATAGTCATGCTGGGATTTTTGTCATCATGTACAGGACATAACGCTGTATACCTGTCATTGCCTACTTGTTTAACTTTCTGTAAACGATTCAAGAAGTTGTTAACGTAGCTCATCATCGTTCTCCTTCATCGCCAATGTTGTCAAAATCAACGAAAGCCTCTTCAAGCCAGCTTGGATTAGAATAATTAATCACTTCTTCTGCCCAGCTTTGTATTTTCTTCAAACTTTGGCTGTCTGTATGTTTTATCCAACCATCTTCATCAATTACAATTTCTTTTATTTTTGCTAATAACTGTTTGTTTTTTAAATCGTGGTAATGCAAAGCGCGGGTTACTGCTGTTGATATTTTTGCTGCGTTGCTCATATCATCGAGCGTACTTTCTAATGTTTTAATAATTATGTTCCACTCAGCGCCAGATAGCGTAATCGTAAACTTTTTTTCTAATCTTGCGCCTTCAAAGAGTGAATTAGTTGCCCCACAACTCCTGCAACCAAAATCGGTAGCTGCTAATCCATACAAAAGTTCCTGTTCATTCATCATTATTTTCCTGTTTGTTTTTGATATTCATCTTGCAGTTTATTGTAAGCATTGTACGCAGCTCTTCTTTTACCGCGCTCTGGAAAGTTATTTTCTACCGCATCCCAGTGATCCATTACTTGACTAGCAGCCATTATCAAGCAAAATGCCTGTTGCTCAGTAAATGTGATTGTAATTTTGCTCATAATCTTTGCGCCTCTCTCTTCTTAGCATTCTTAATATTCATGTGCTGGATGTAACCCCGAACTTTTTCTGGGACTTCATCACTGGCTACTTTGTCTAGACCTCTGGGCCATACACCAAACTTTTCTTTGTACTTCCAGCTCGCCCATCCTTCCTTATAGCCTCTGTTCATACCAAATCTAATCAAGCCGCTAAGAAATACTTGCTTGTCTTCTTTGCTGGTTAGCTTGTTGACCTTGACTAACTCTTTGCCATCATCCTTGAGTATCTCGGCTTTAGGAGGTAGCTGATAGCCGCAGGCTCCGCAAGTTCTGCCTTGAAACTGGCTATAGCACACAGGGCATTCCTGCATCTTGAGTTCAACTTCTGGTTTCTCAACTTGCTCTCGTTCTTTGAAGTTTTGCTTACCTTCATCTAGCTCTGAAGGGATAACGTCTTCAGGGAACTGTCCATGCTCCTCCAGATTGCCAGCGTGGTCTAGATAGGTTGCTATCTCTTTATCTGGATGTATCCGCATAATGCGCCCAGCTCTCTGCACAAAACTAATCAGAGACTTAGTAGGAAAGCAGTCTATGAGGATTTCAGTAGATGGAGAGTCATAGCCAGTTGCCAGAAGCTTTGAGCATGACAACACCTTGTAAACTCCATCCTCAAAGTCCTGATAGATTAGCTCTCGTTCTTCATCAGGCGTGTACCCATCAATATGACAGGCTGAAATTCCTGCCTGATTAAATCTCTCTACTAAGTTTTTTGAGTATGTAATGTTAGGAGCAAAGGCTATTCCACGCCTTGTAAGTCCTTTAGAATGCTTCCTGTAGTTTTCGATGATGTCTCCTGCCAATGTATCGTCTTCTAGCATCTTCTGTCCTAGCTCTTCTGGGTCGTAGTCTGAGCCTCCAGTAGATAGAGCCTTAGTCTTGATACCCTTAGTGTCTAGTCTCTTGCCTGCATAATACTCTACAGGACACAACCAGCCTTCCTCTATCAAGTCTCTAGGCTTTTTGGTGACAATCAAGTCATCGTATGTCAGTCCGAGATTTTTGCTGTAAGGAGTCGCGCTCATGCCAATGAAGGGTATGGCATTCCAGCGATGCATAATGTCTAGAAGGCCTTTGTACTGAACGTGGCACTCGTCAACAATACCAACATCAAACCTTAGCTCTCGATTAATCGCAGTCTGAACGCTGGCTATCTGAATTTTCTTGGTAGGATCAAAAGGCCTGTCTCCTTGAATGACAGTGTAGTCAGCTCCTAGCCGCTTAAAAGTTTCTTCAGTCTGTGCAAGCAACTTTAAGCGGTCCACAAAGAAAATACCTGTTTTACCTTTCTTGGCAGCAGACATAAGGATATGAGCAGCGATAGCTGTCTTTCCGAAACTACATGGTGCTGCCAATATTGGTCTAAGCTTCCCAGACGCTAGGCTGCCCCTCAGAGCAGCTACAGCGTCTAGTTGATGTGGTCTAAGTTCAGCGACCATTAGTATGGCTCCCTTGATTGAAGATCAGGGTCATAATAATGAGGCTGGTAGCACTCCTGCTCAACGTGAGAATCAACATGGTCGTGAATCCATTTCACCAAAGCTTCTCTGATAACCTTCTTAAGCTCCTGAGCTGCATCAAGGTTTTGCGTATCGTTCCTAACAACATTGACGATTAGTTGTGCATAATCGCCAGCGTCAAGTTTTTCTACAGCTTCGTAGTAAAAGTCAGCGTCTGACGTTGGGCCAAAATAGATGTCTATGCCTTCGTCAATTACTTCGTCTGGGACTATGCCCCAATCAACTACGTTTTCGCCATGATGGTCAACAACCCACTCAGCGCACTTTGCAAAAAAAAGGTCTTGCCTTCTGCTCCACTCTTTCTCTGCTTCCATAAATTTTACTATTGTCATTTTCTATCTCCGTTTCGTTAATCAATATGGTTATTAGACCATATCTAATTCCTATTTGCAAACACTTTGTTAACAATATAATCCCTTATATATCAATAATTTGGGTGCGTACCTAAACCGGAACACGCTTCCAATTTAGGTACGACTAACCTTAGCGTGGCTTAATCGGCTGGCGCATCGAGCTGGAAGTCAAAAAGGCTGTCTTACAGACCTAAAAAACCGTTTGACTCGATCACCAACTGCAAGTGTTTTGCTGAATTCGCCCACCGCTTGCTGGGACGAGGACCGCTCAAACAACCAAATTTGCGGTCCAATCTTATAAACCAGCCTGATTTTTAGACCCACGCTCAGGCCAGACGTGGAGAACAGGAATGACATTTCCTGTGGTCTTCTATGAAGCCTTCAGCTCTGCTATCTGCCTTTTATGTTCGCGCTTTAGGCTTGCAGCTTTCTGAGCTTTAGTCCTTACATCCGGTTTATCAGTGTCATTAATTGCTTCATGTTCTACTAAAAAATCATGCACACTTCTGCCAGTTTTATTTAGCGCACTTTTTTCTAGCTTGGTCCTAACAGATATATCTGCTTCGGCATCTTGACCTGACCACCATACCTTAGATAGCGCAATGTAGATTACTTGCAGCTCCCTTGATGACAGGGTTATTTTATGAATGTCCATTACCTTCTCCTTATGTGTCTTTACAGGTCTTATAGGTCTTACAGGTTCTTATATGTTCTTATATGTTCTTGCTTTATGTCTTCTTATCTGCTAGGCCAGAGCATTAAAGTACCCGCATCATGCGGCTCTGCCCACCAATCTGCTCTGTCTAATATTTTTACTAGCTTTGGGTGATACTGCATTTTTTCTTCCATCGCCCAGTAATCAAAAATTCTCTGAACATTACCTTTCTTATCAGTGTGCGTACTTTCGCTACCGCGCAACCAAATACCAGTGTCTTGTCCATCAAAATCTTCTCTAAAGGCTGCTTCTGCCTCTGGAATGATCTGATTGATCTGCTTAACGAGAGATAACCTTCTCATTGGTTTACCGTTATGTCTTTTTCTGGCGTACCCACTCATAGTTTTCTCCAAATTCTAATTGCACCATCTTCTTGTGAACGCAATATCCATTCGCGCTCACCCTCCCATCTTTTTCGCAATGCCATATACACTTTGTGAGCTTGATCTACGTCT
>VTLG01001679.1_pt1 | contig 13640 bp, 11 predicted proteins | sample 4694571 | NCBI WGS metagenome assembly VTLG01 (sample SAMN12604809, study PRJNA352737) | marine metagenome | biome: ENVO:00000447; feature: ENVO:00000209|ENVO:00000569|ENVO:01000036; material: ENVO:00002151; isolation source: viral sequences binned using virsorter ...
AGATAAAATTTTCGCTGTGAAAAGTTGCCATACTTCTACAGGTAGACTTTATTGTGTGCATAACACCTTACAAGGAATGCCAAAAAATAATCCAGCAACATACCCAAATTACTTTAACTTCTTTTGTAATTCTGGTAGTGGTGAAATGTTTGTAACAGCAGCGCCAGATTCTGGCTTTATTTCTGGAGATGAAAGTAGCTTAAGAGAAGAACTATAGTTAAAGGTCGTGCCGGAGTGCTCGCTTCATTTCATCGCCTCCGGTAGATGAATTGTTTGACCGCGTACCAGCCGCCGCGAGGCCCTTGCACCACCGCAGAATCCGTGCAGCGGTATTTGCGACGCCCTGTGTAACAACATGACGCCAAAGCATCGCGGGCTGAGCTTCCGTATCCAACGCCCTCGTGAGTACCGTTCGAGATGCCACCGAGATGTGCTCTTCCAGGTGATCGAATTTGACCTCTTGCGTTTCGCTCTGCTTTCTCGCGAGCAGTCATCGCGACACAACAATCACTAGCGAAGATAAAACACAAAGCAATCAGCATCACAAACATATGCACTCTCCCGTATTTAAAGATCTCGAAAACTAAATGGACTAATTTCTAACGAACTATCGCCATTTAAATTTAACAACCCATCCACAATATCTCTAAACCGCAAATCTAGTTTTACCCTGTCTTGCATCGGAACATGCGAAATCTTGATCTCTAGTTTAGAAATTCCTAAGTATAAACAGAATTTGATGGCAGCAAAGATTCCATGACAACCACCGCTATTACCATGACTATCAATTGTACCAGCAGCATTTCCTAAATATACCGTGCTATTAGTAAAAAATGTTGTGGGGTTAAAATTATACTCTGGCTGGAAAAAAAATGTAAATGGTCGATCACCTATAAGTCCACGAAACAAATTGGGTACAAACGCTAAACCCAGTTTATCGGAGTTTAAGATGTATTTGTGAACAACTTCTTCATTACAAGCAATAAATATATCTGCTTCTGGATTAGTTGCTGAAATAGTAATGTCTGCTTCCAGATCAAGCTCATCACCTTCGCAATAAGAAGCTTCTAAACCGATCAAACTTTTCTCTAGTCCATTATCGAACAACCGCATTTTATTTTCTTCTCCCGAAAACATCGGCCATGAGTTTACAGGGCAAATTGCATCCCAGTAACGTGCTTTTACTTCAACAAAACACCCACACTTAAAACAACGCTTTCTTATTCTATCGAAGAATTCACAACTATTGCAAATCTCTAAACGCTGGTTTCTTTCCTCTGGAGTAGTTTTTCTAACATTTGCTTGGCATTGCCTAAGCCAATGACGCATATAGGTTTTTATTTGGGTACTAACTGGCGGGTAAGTTTTTTCTGTCATTTATCTAATTGTGAGTTCTTGATTAAATAGTCGCCCTGGCCGCGCATTTAGCGGGGCAGATCCAGAGACGACAAGTTCTATTCTGCCTTTGCTATCACAGAGGATATGATGACGCTTGCATTTGAATAGTACCAAAAGTATGGTCAATAGGATCTACGGGTTCATCAACCGTACCATTGGTAGGATAGGTGAAGACACCTCCAAACGAATATTCCATCTGGGATGGAAACCAAACGAAACCATTTTGCTTGCTGTAGTTTCGTTCAGATACATGCGGGTAATCTGCGTAACTTAAGCTATCATTTTCTGATGACTTCGCTCCTTTGCGACCATTTAATTTCCACGTATGGTCGATGCCTGTAAAACTATAAGGAGTAGAACTTTCATCTATTTCGTCACTAAGATAAGCACAATAAAGTAACGGCCAACCTGTCTCAACAAACGCCATTCTTTTTACTGTACCAGTATCATTAGCTATATGGTCCCATGACAAAACCGGCCAATCACGATGTTTTAATGGTTGACGTGTTCCTGAAGGACGATCTTGATTGCCTCCTTCTTCGTTAGAAGGTACATACCAACTATTCATGTCAATATAGCTAGTTTGAAAATCCTTAATACCTCTATTTGACACCCATTCAGTAAAATAAATGGCAACAGAAATAAGACGATGCAATTTTTCTGTTCCATTAACTCTAAAAATAACAGGATCGATCGAACAAACGAGTTTAATCGCCCCAGGCGTAGGTTTCCCCCAGCGCAAAATATTCTGGTGAGGATCCGGATACTCATGTTTTCCTCTTGGACTAGACTCCATAGCGACATACTGACCGGTAGTATTATTGTGCTCAAGAAAAGCAAGAATCTCATCATCATCTTGTACCGAAGGTGCAAAAAAACTGTCTGGCGCTTTTAACTGCTCCCAACCATCTTTTTCTAATAACCAACAATATTTTGTGGACCCAAACGTAGGCACTTGATAGGTTTGTTCAGTCGTAAACTTGTCCCTTAAATACCGCCTTAGAATATTAGTGTGCCCCTGTGTTAAAAAAGCCATATCGCGGTGTCCCAGTGGCTCATGCGCACAAGACGAAAAGTACAACTCCCAAGTACCATTTAACCAGGAGTAATTACTTCTGAGATGAGTGCCAAGTTTCTTCACACCACTATTAGTATAAACGCCGTAACCGTGGTGGTAGGTATCCTCTATGTCCAATATGCCGTACCAAGAAGCTTCTACTTCAGGAATATCCGCTATTGTGATAGTTACTTTCCCAGGAGGAGAATTTGTTATGGTCGCATAATTTTTGACCATACTTCCACAGCCATATGTCCTATTCTTGGCTAATGAGACCAAAGATAATAAGCTCACTTCCGAACCCAATAATTTCTTTGAATAAGGGTTTATGAAGTGAACCAAAGCTCCTCCCGAAGCAGCATCAAAGGAATCATTCACATCTGCCTTAACGCCCATTTTTGCTGTAGGGGAAATATTCGCCCAAGGTAAATTTAGACTTGGCGTTGTAAAGGGCTCTAGATCATCGTCATGCCTAACAAAAACATTAAACGTAATACGGTTATCAGTTATGTTCGGTGTTCCCGCAGGAATATTAAAAACTAACGAGAAACTATGTTGTCGTCCCCAAAATCTGTAATCCACAATGTTGTCAAAAACCTGTAATAACTGTTCATTCTCACCAGCTACCTGACTTCGTAATTCAGCATAATAATAGGCTGTAGAACTAAGGCCCCAAGTAAAATTAGTAATATACAGCTCATTATTATTATCATCTTTATACAGATAAAGTTTGGTGGTGTTTGTATGCATCGCTCGTTCACGTTCCCAAATAGTTGTTTGGTAACTATCCAGAATGCTACTAAATGAACGATCAAACAAGTGAAATGCCAAAACGCTCCCAGTATCATCAGTAGGATCGACAGCCCAGTCCCCAGCATAAGAGCAAAGCTCTGGATTATGTATCTGCCCACCAGGATTAATTAGGATTCGTTCCTCGTCTTCGGAAGACTGTAAGCATTCCTCAAATACTGGCGTATCCTTCCAAAACAAATCTTGTTGGGTAAAAAAACTACCACTATAAAAATTGGTGAACTTAATTGTACAACCAATTTCTAAATCATGACGAATACCATCTTGGATTCCTAACGAGTAGCCTTTTAGATTAGTCGTTGAAGCATATGGGCCAAAATAAACCTCCTCGTTATTTGCTTCTAATTGGACGATAAGAGCCATAACTAATTTCCCGAAGAGATCGACAGTTTGCTCGTCAAAGCAACTTTTTTATGTAAGCCTGGAATAAAAAATACTTCCGGGTTTATCACGTCTAAACCGCTATGCCGGTATTGAGTTAGAAAAGGCCGGATAGTCGTGTTTGCACCAGAAGCTGAAAATGTACCGGAAATTTCCCAGTCAGTACCATCACTTATTAAACAATCTGAGTATACGCAATTACTATTTTGATTGGTTTGCCCAAAAGCTGAAGCAACAGTTCTACGTAAAGCTAGGTAGTAATTATTATTGCCTGTAATCGTAATAGACGTATCTTCAAGGGTTAGTTGCGTATCTGAATCGCGAGTAGAAACTGCATAAGTATTGTCGCTAATAGTTATGTCAGCATTTTCTAAATCTGCTGGCCAAGTGCCTCCTGAAAGAGTAACTACTCCAGAAGCAACAGATACGGTGCCCTCAGTATAGGTCAAACCAGACAATAACATGTTACTATCCAAACGATATACTATAGGGTCTAGATGGGAATAAGAAGTAGCAGATAAATTTTTCCGATTTAAGGGTACGCTGTACTGTAACGTTCTAGTATCAGTAGAGGCAAAAGAATCAATAATAGCTGTGCCAGACATCTGTTTTAACACAACTCTTTTAGGATCTAAGAATTGCGCACCCTTAAACTCATGTGCCTTGTATGTGGCGTTTACTTGGTCATGCGGTGCAACCATTAAAGCGTCTAAAGCATCGCTATCTGTTGCGTCAAAATCAATTCCATTCACCCAGGTCTGGAAGTCGTATATTTCTTTCGATCTACTGGAAATGAATTTTTCATGTAGGTTTGTACTACTTAAAGAACTACTAATGGAAATGCCATCGTGACCAGATTCATGTATTTCCCTTCTCATTCTCCCTTGGGAAACTCGCTCCCAAGATTCTATTGTAGAACAAGAGAAAATCTTTACAATCGGGTTACTGTCAAAACTGCTATATGGGATGTCCTTTATTGCCGGTGCCGGGTAATCGAAAAATGCTCCTATCGATAACTCATCGTCAGAAGCATTCTGGCTATTGAACTGTTGATTGACATCTGGAAAGAATACTAAATCATCAAAATAAATAGTGCTCCCTCTCATTACAGCGCCACGCCTTATTTTATTCGCGGCTTTATCCAACTCTATAAAAGAACAATCGCCCTTTTGAATGTAACTTTCGTTAGCAGTAGCACTTCCAACAACCAGATCTGTACCATTTTCTGTAGCATAGTTAAAACAAATTCGAAGTATTCCATCAGCAGACAGACTAGTCAAACGAAAAAAACAGTTTCCATTATAGCCATGGCCTGAAGTAATTCGTGATACTGGTAACAATACACCTTCTTTTGGTTCTGAAGATAATTGACCTCCTGATTCGGCAGATAAGGTTAAAGCTGTGCCAAGAAATAAATCAGGTACTTGGGTTATCGTACCAGTAATTTCAGCTGTAAAATCAAATTTGTTTGGTAACGCTTCATTTTCAGCATCACTTAAATTTTCGTGGACTGAAAAAGTTGTGTTATCAATGCGACCAACATAATAAAGTATGGTAGAGGATACACCGCTATTAGTTACAGTGCTTCCAGTATCATTTCTACTAAATCTGATACTATCGCCTCCAGTTAACCCATGAGCTGTTGATGTACTTAAAGTATTTTCAACAAGATCAAGGGTAATATCCTCTGAACTAATCACTACCGGCTTAGTAGTTTCTAACGAAAATTCACAAGCATCTTTAAACTTACCATCAGTACTTAAAAGATAGTCAATCTCTGTATCGGTTGTGTCCCACCATTGTTTGCACTTTAGGCAATCTACTCCGGATTGACACCCTTCTATATCAGCTATTGTAGGATCTTTATGCGCCACATAAGAAAGATTGGTGAGGATTAGATCGCTATTAAATTCTGTTGCGCTTGGTGCCGCAATGGTTCCGGAAGTTTCAAAACCAAATTGTTTGCCTCCGGTTTGCTCATCTTTGCAAATTATTTGACAGAAATCAGTTTCGACATGAATAATATAGTCACTATCACTAGCAGAATAATCGTTAAACCAACTTGGTTTAGTCACAGATATCTTAAAAGGTAAATGATAATGACGTCCGGAATTTGGATTTCCAGCTAAACCAACCTCATAAATATTTTCGCCATTAAATAAGGTACGGTAGCCTAACGGTTCTTCTGCAAACAAAGATTCTTTTGTTTCTACTAAACTATCTATATCAGCTATACATTTCCGCAATGATAATCGCCATTGACTCACGTCATAATTCTGTCTTGGCTCCGAACCTACAGCAGCTAGAATATGTTCTACTTTGAGATACCAATAATCAGTAGAGCTTTCATAGTTGAAGTATATTTTTATTTTGTTGTCCGGATCTGCAAAGGACACTATTCCAGATAAAACGTTATACTCCGAATTACTCTCGTTTTTTGAAAGAATAATAGAAGTGGTGTTACCAGAAGAACTGGAATGTGCTGAATTACTTAAACGTGGATATACCTGTGTAGGATCTTCGTTCCAAAAGAATTGCTTTGTGTCTGTTTCCGCATGAGGAATTGCTGCGCATCTAGAAGACAAAGAAGAATCTTTCCCACAAATAGTAGCTAGGTCATAACTGTGATGCTGTGGTGGAGTAGTTGGTTCCGCTTGAAATGCCCAGGTACTAGAATCCGAAATAAGCCAATCATTAGTTAGAATCTCAGCTTCGGAAAAATCTCCGTAATCCGCTTCAATTTGATAGTAGACATCACAACCAACATTCGATTCACAGCATTGTGGATAAGGCATAATAGAAGTTTATTAGTTTAGGTTTCTGTGCAACTCCCCTCATCAGCTCCAGTACACCACGATTGTACTATCACCCATTCGTTACAAAAACCGAAATTTATGGACAGTACAATCGCATCTGCTGGTATTTTTGTACAAAAAAACATAAAATTCCTAGCATGAATAATAGAATTTTCCATATTTTTCTTTGGGTGTACCCGTGCAACAAACTTTACTTCTTCATCTTCTCCTTCATTTACAATGTGCCTAGTATATTTAGTGAACGCCATTTTATCGAGAGTATATAAAGAGCACTTGAAAGTCCTATCAGGATTAGAATACAAATCCTCTTCCAATTTTACCAAACGTATCGATGCTTCTTTACCACCCACTGAAGAAATACTGCGGTATTTTATGCCATCAGGTATAGCACTAACTTTTTTTTGGGCATTCCCTAATAAGTTCATATCCCTAGCTCGAACCGCAGTTTGTCCAGCTATATATTTACGAATTGGTTGATTGCTTTTACTCATTAATTTACACCCAAATTACTAATTTCCGCCAAGTGCAGTAAAATTAAGTCCCGGAGCTACCCCTTCAGTGCCTTGGTTTGCTTGCCATTGAGCATTTAACGTGTTGTATAATGATCTAGATATAGGAACCTCACCAAGAGTCGTTGAACGCAGGTAATTGAGACCTTTTATTTTAATCTTTGGCCTAGCAGGTTGGTAATGGAATTTGAGGGTAGGCTCTTCCCCATATGCGTGCTCTTCACGTGTCGTAAAAAATGGTAGCATTTCATTGCGCATGTGATATAAACGAGTGAAAGCATGAAAATTGGACTTCCGATCTGCAACATCAGCCTCAGTCAAGTTTCTGATTAGCCCATAATATTCACCTGCAAAAATGTCTGGTAAATCCATTTTATTGAAGGCAGTTACGTTTGCTTCCATTCTCCCAACCCCAGCAGTAACCTCGCCCATATTGCCTTCACTATCCTTTGTAATTATATTTAACCAACGTAGATTCTGGGCCATGACGTCATCGGCATTTTTTATTTCGTCTTTCCTAATAACTTTCGCTACATCCGTAAATCTTAAATCGGTACGAATTGTAAAAGTATAGGTCATGTTATATGCATCATTCACAAAATACGGGGACAAATTGAAAAATGAAGCTGTATTCGTTTGTCGAGAATAACTAACCCCTTCAAATAAACAATGGCCTGGCAAAGCAATTATTCCCGAAGGAAAAACGATCGTACTATCATTTACAGCGCCAGTAGTTCGTTCAATAATAGTCCAGTTGGGGTTTACTTGCCTGGGAAGAGTTAAGGTGATGGTGAAGTAACTATCGTGGAAAGTTAGATTAGTTGTCGCACTAGTGATTATAACTTCACCAGAAACATCACCAGACAGATTCGACTGTTCAGTTGCTTCCATAGGCAACTCCACAATTTCATATTTGTAGTCCCCGCTTTCAGTATAAAGAGATTCTAATTCAGATGGCTTTGCAACGTAATTAGCGGTTATGACTGCATCATCGTATTGTATTGCATCGGTAATAGGATTAAAGGTGGCTTTTCTATCACCAACGACACCTACGTTTGATAAAACTAATGCCCAATAAGGATATTCGTTACGCAAATGGTTAGCAGGAAAAAGTACCCGGTGGATAAATGCATGCCTAAACTCATATGGACCTCTATATTCCTTAGTAATCGATATTTCCCCGGAATTAGGGCTAATGCTTTCTGAATTAGAACCCACAACCTCTTTGTAATTGTAGGGGAAAACTCCTAATGGCATAATGCACTTTCTATTGTACAGAAGTAAGGTTTTTAAGCGCCCAGTCAATAATTGCTTGCGATGGATTTTCGCGTTCTATTTTTTCTTGTAACGCAAAAGTTTGGTCTGCTGTCCTAGAAAGTTTTTCTAGCAAAGTAACTTTCTTTTCTTCTATTCTATCGATTTCTCGTTGGATTAAGTTCTGTGCGAAACCCTTACCAGAAAAAGTACCACCTGAACCAACTGCACCCAGGGCATCAATTCTTTCATCAGAAATTCGTCGTTTTTCATCAAACGCCAACCCGGTAAAAAACTTTTCAAAACTTTCTTTTGAAACCGCATCTTTTGCCTCACTCCTCTGTTTGTCTAACTTATCCAATAGCTTAGGTATATCCATCGCATGGAGTTTTTGCATGAGTTCATTGATCTTGGGGGAATCTTTATGTTTGCTAAAAATCTCTTGATTGCTTGCAGTAGTTAAAGCAGATACTTTCTCCCTAGCTGTTGTTGCTTTCGCTACTTTTTTCATCGCTTCTCCATAAGCATCCATAATTGCTCTTACAGTTCCCTCATCGAGACCTAACTTATCAGTGGTTTTTTCATTGATTGCTGAGCCCTTCTTTGCTTCCGCAGTCTCAGCATCAGTAGCTTTCACACGTGCGGCTCGTCTTGCCTCGACATGTTCCTGTACGAAATTGGCGACCCCTTGTCCGAGCTTTTTATGGGTAAACATTACCCATTCCAGCCTATCTAGAATTGGTTTTAGCTTATTCATCTGTTCGATAAGTGGCGACGTCTTAATATTTTCCCAGATATCACGAAACTTCTTTATCACGCTTACCATAAGATCCATGCCAGTAGTAAGCGTATTTATAAGTAGTATCAGCGGTTTTGAATCAAGAATAGCAAGCTTAAACGCTATCCACGAATCTTTTAACTCCTTTATAGCTCCGTCATACGACCCAGTGCCATCGGCACCATCTTCGGTATGCCTAACCTGGTCCTCCAATTCAGAATTAACGCTTTCAAGAGACTTTTTAGCTACGTCAAGAGTCTCTCCAAGTACATGCCAATTTTCCCTCATAATTTTAATTGCTGGCATGTACCGGACACCCGTAACACCCATCTTTTGCAAAACTTCTGAAGTCTCAGAAAATGTTTCTGGCATATCCTTCAAAAAGTTTTGAAACGCTTTATAAGCATTCTCTTCGAACCCTTTTACAAACTCATCAAGTTCAGTACCCGATTTACCTAATTCCATGCCTATTTCTCTAGTATTACCTAAAATCCCCTCAGCGAATCTAACAAATGCGCCAGCACCTACTTCCGTATTCACACCCATATGTTTCATAGCAGCTGACAGGGAATTAATTTCTATAACAGACATACCAACACTACGACCAACTCCAGCCAAACGTTTACTTATGTTCGTTATTTCTGGAATATTAACAATAAAGTTTTTCTGCAATGAGAGTAGAACGTCAGCCAAGTTTTTCACTTCTTTTACTTGATCTTTTGTGCTGATATTAAACACGCTTAACAGTTTTCCCATATCGTTAGCTAAATCTTGTACGTTAGAACCCGAAACAACGCTTCCTAACTTAACAATAGTCGCGGAAAAGTCTGTAATGCTCTCTGCTCCGAAACCCATTCTACCAACAATTTCCTGAACTTTTTGCAATTCGCCTATTTGTATAGATGGTGAATCTAAAGCTGTTTTCATGGTATCAGCTCTAAACTGACGAGAATCTATATTGTCAAGCATCCTTTCCACACGCAAAAATCCAGTTTCCACCTCTCTTTGCGTATTTATTACCGCTGTAAGTGCTCTCACGAACATACGGATAGCCGTTGTAGCCGCATAATAAGCAGAAGCCATTTTAGCCATAGATGCTAAAAACGATTTGTTGGCACTTAGCTCCTTAGCTCTTGCTACTCTAGCAACGACCAGTTTTTTACGTATATGATTCTGCTGAGAAATAAGTTCTTGCTTGTTATGTGCCCTAATTATAGCCGCCTCAGCTTGATTATTAACACGCAGTAGATTATGTCGGGCATGTTTGAAAGACTTCTCACTTATCAACTTAGACTTGTGAAGCGCGAGCAAACCATTTCTCATGTTTGTCCAATGTTTGTTGTATAGCACCCTTTCTTCTCTAGTAAGTGTACCCCCATTCTTAATCATTTTGCGCTGCATTTTTTCATGCTTAATTGCATTACTGTTATACACCGCTGCTAATTTTCGATATTGCTTAACACGCTTGTTAACACTCGCGGTAAGTTCCTCCTCTTTTCTAGGATCGAAACCGCGATCTTCGGAAGGTTTCTGTTTGCTCCTTAATAGCTCACGTGTCTTTTCTATATTTATAGCCCACTGTCCATATGCTGAACTAGCTTTTTTAACAGCAACAGTACTTGCAGTACCCTGTTTAACAGCTGTAATTGAAAGGGCAGCTAACTTTTTACGGATATTCTCTAATTGCTTAGTAAACAAACCATAATTGGTGGCTTTAAATGTAACATTTAAACTGCCTAAGCTACCGAGAACACTAGCCATAATAACTACTCACTGCTGTAATGCTTTTTTTATTTGCTTGCGGGTATACACTTTTTCATTGGATTTAGAACCAAAAAGCGCAAAAAACTGGGGTATGGTTAATTGAGAAAATTCAGAAGGAGCAATACCATATTCATTTACAAAGTACCTGTAGATTTCATTCCAATTTACTGGCTTGCGGTACTTTTTTTTAACTCGTCTTTAGACACAGACTCCGATTCTTCACCAATATCATTCAAAGAATAGAGCTTCTCAACAATAATTCTACGCTGTTCGGCAGGAATATTTCTAATATCTTGTACAGTTATATCAGGCATTCTATGCTTTGCCGATAAATACAGCTGTATTACTTCGCCAATATGCGTCGAAGAAAACGTCAAAATCTCAGGACATTCAAACGAAAAATCAACTTCATGCTCCACATCTATTGTAGCACTTAAATCAGCTCCCTCAACAGGTAAGCCAGTTTCATCTTTCTCAACAGGCGCGGGAATAGGTATAGTTATAATGGACTTTCGTTTACTACACTCAGTAAATTTATCAGCTAATAACTTATTTCGCATAGACTTAGGGAAATCATCAAGACAGTCTTTTAATTCGTGGAAAGGCAGAAACTTGTAATAGGTACAAAAATCCGCCAAATCACCTAAAGTTGCAGCTGAAAAGATAAATACCTTTGTTTCCCCATTATGCTCAAAAGTATGTTCGTAGGTTTCTTGTAAAAGAGTAATAAATGACATGGGTGCTCCCTGGAAAAAAATTATTACGATTGTGCAGTAGTATTAGTATACGTTCCGTTAGATTTGAAATCGAAACTAAATTCAACTACTCCATCTGCTGGTGCAGTAATTGCAATATTGTTTACTACTGCTGTAGGAATATCAATGTAATCTCCTGTAGCAGTAGTTTCATCGTGCAGATCACCAACAGGTGCTCTTAAATGTAAACGCATAGCATAGCTTTGACCAGTAAAATCATTAAATAGGATATCACTATCGGTCATAGGATTTAAAATAGAATCCCAGTTTCCAGAAATACTTCCTTCTAATGAACGAGCACCAAGACCAACCTGCTTATATCCGCCAGAAGTAGAGCAAGTAGTATCTACTTCTTCCGCAGTTTCAGTTGCATTCCAACTAGTAACACAAAGTTCTCGCCAGGAATTTTCACCCGCTTTAATAAACATACGTCCGCTTCTACCACCAGCACCATGAATAACCGTCGCCATCTCTCTATCTCCTATGAAGAAACAGTATCATTACCTAAAACAACACAAACAACATTTACTGACTCAGAACCAGACGACAATAAAGTTAAATTGTTTGCAGTGTCACCAACCCCAAGTTTGGCTGGATCACCAATAACTCTAAAGCCGCTCCCAGTAATTACTCCCGCCTCATTTCCATATGCGAAGGTAACTTTTTTGTTCACGGAAGTAACTAACTCTACATTATGCAGAACAATTTGTTTTATGTGTGCAAAAACTAAACCTTCTCCCCAAATATCTAGCAGTGTACCATCATCAAACACTAGCGTCTCTGTATTACCATTAGCAATAGTATACTTTTTATAATACAATAAATTGGCCGCCCCATCTACTCCAGCGACAGCACCACCATTTATAAGTGTCCCTGAAATATCATAACCAATACCACCTTGAACACTATCATTACTAATAGTATTATCGGTACGCACATAACTAGTCGTTAAACTGCATCTATAGCTGGCCTCTAATGACTTGGTACTAGACATAATTCTTTCTTAACCTACTAAAAGTTAAATCATAACGGATATTGCTTTTCCAAATATTCGGACGAGATTCTTCAAATTTACACTGAGAAAAGTTCATCACCAAGTTATTCTCGGTATCAACAGTCAAATCTCGTTCAGTAATATTGTTATACAATCTATCAATTACCCAATCAGTAGCTCTTGTCTGTATGGGATTACCCGGTAAAGGATCAACGAAATAACTGCTGTGGTTAAATACATTAATTGCCAAATCAATAATAGCTTCCGCAGAAGCTAGATTTCTAGTGTATAGATCTAAATTAAGTTCCTTCTCTTCTAATCTAGAAACCGTATTATGACCAGTAATTTTTTGACTCTCATCCACAAAACTAAAATAGGGCAAAGCAGTTTTTTCTGGAAGGTAATTACCTAATAAGATATCCGGATAAGAGCCTCGATAAGTATTCCATCTAAGCCTCAAAGGCTCAAAAATATTATCGTATGAGCTAACATTTTGAGAACTTATTTTAGTCGTATCTGGTAACCTACTAACAACCAAGGATACACTCATTACACCACCAAATAACTGTGGTTTTATTTCCCCAATAGATAAAGTTTGCCATTCCAAATCCAGTAAAGTTATATTGCTATCTGCTGGAGTAAACAAACCTGCCGAATAATCGCTTTGCAAAGTTTTAAAGATGTCCCGTAATTCTTTGTGTGTGCGCCCATAAGCTATAAACGAATAAGTTAGTCGCTCTTCTTGTTGCAAAGTACTTAGTTTTGCAATTACTGTATGGCTAGTATTCTGCAAGGAAATGTATGGTAACGCTTGCGTTTCAAAAACAAAGCCGGAATATCCCTTTGTGATTCCTGGGGTGGAATACAATGTCCAAAGCTCTTCAAAAAACATTATGAACTCGGGCTGAACCAGTGCATTTCTTTTAAAACCATGGCTTTTAGTTTAAGCTTTGAATGCTCAACTAATTCGCCATAACCCACAAAATCCATTATTTGTATCGTAGGAGCTATTTTTGTATGCGCATCAATTATGGCTTGGGTTAACTTTTTTTTAGGGTCTATGTTAGTTAAGATTCTTTGCCATTTCTGGATAGTAATATCACCGTTATAAAACAAAACAAAAT
>VTLG01003034.1_pt1 | contig 13640 bp, 10 predicted proteins | sample 4694571 | NCBI WGS metagenome assembly VTLG01 (sample SAMN12604809, study PRJNA352737) | marine metagenome | biome: ENVO:00000447; feature: ENVO:00000209|ENVO:00000569|ENVO:01000036; material: ENVO:00002151; isolation source: viral sequences binned using virsorter ...
TAGTTTTGGTTATTTGTTCTCTTTGAGAAAGTAGAACAGTATTAACACCAAATGCTTTGAGATTCACTTCAACATTAGCAGCCATACCAGGCCTTTCCTCTATTCTAGTTTGATCTAAAACAGGAACAGGTTGTTCTGGACTAAGCCTACTACACTCACCAAAAATGTACTTATCAGTACACTTGTCACCTATGACAATTACATTAGCCACGAATTTTTTTAATGATATCCGATGTTGAGTAATTTAGTCTAGGAAGAAATCTGACTTCTCTGGCATATTCTTTACCAACCACATCTCCTCCTTCCCAATCATCACCCAATAATAGTATATCAGGTGAATACAATTTTATCAACCCCTCTAATTCTTTTCTACTACTAAAATATAAAACTTCATCAATGTATTTTATCGCTTGTAACATGGAAACTCTATCACACAAATTGTTGATGGGCTTAGACGCACCCTTATCTTGACGAATCTTTTCATCTGTGTCTGTTGCTACAATAAGTTTTTTTCCCAGTGATGCACCGACCTTAAACAATTCAATATGGCCTGGGTGTAGAATATCGAAGGTGCCATTGCACCATACAGTTTTAATTTCCATACCACTCCTTAAGTATAATTTTTTGAGGTATTGAATTTTTCATATTATTATCTAGTCTATTTAAGTAGCTATTCAAAGCTGGAACTACTTCTTTTACTTGTTCATACCAGTATGTTTTCTTTGGAACGCCATCTGGCATCAACTGTGCTAACCATACATGCCAATTAGCACCACCAAAGAAACCACCAGACCTACCACTCTGATCGGTATTCATAGTCGGATCATTTATCTGATCCTCCATGTATTTTTGCATACCAGATTTTTCATGAGACAGTCTAACATAATCCCAGAACTTCCCTTTTCTTTCAGAATAACAATAATGCATATTGACATAATCAACAGCATTTTCAAATGATGATATCATTCTTACATTGTAGATATCTATATCTGTGTCTGGATTATAAACACAATTATACATACTTTCTTCCAAATATTCACATCCTCTTATCATCAAAGCTAAACCTGTGCTTTCTAATGGCTCTATGAATCCACCACTCAAACCTATAGAAACAACATTACCTTTCCAAAATTGTTTACACCTTTGAGGTTTCCAATCTAATAATTTTAAATCATCTTCACTGATTCTATTGTCCCAATGTTTAACAAAATCTTTAGCAACAGTATCTGGACTAGTAATAGATCTATTAAAACAATACCCAGTTCCCATTCTAGATTGTGTTGGTATTCTCCATCTCCATCCATGTTCCATTGCTTGACAATCAGTATATGGGTGCATCTCTTTATCTTTATCCACATAAGTTACTCTGCCAGCCAGCGCAGAGTCTATGAATAATCTATCACTCAAATCTATATTATTATCTGAACCCATCAATAATTGCTTCCATCCAGTGCAATCAAAATAGAGATCTCCTGTTACTTCTGACCCATCATCTAATATTATTTTTTCTATATTATCATCTACCTTTACAATAGATTTTATACCAGACTTAATATATTTTACAAGTTCAGATGTATTTTTTTGTAAAAACTGGACTAACTTACCACAATCTATTTGATAGGCATAACTAGAACCAATTTCATCAGGCTCGATCTTGTTCAACATTGCAGTAGAATACAATGCAGATATTTTTTTAATCTCAAGTTCATCTTGATAGTTTGACCAAGCATCCCATATAGGAACTCTTACTATACTTGGATCATCTTCATCACCTAAAATTGCATATCCAAAAGGATGCCATATAGAATTATCTTCTTTACCCCAGCCAGGAAATAATATCCCAGCTTTAAATGTTGCATCTATCTCATTCATCCACTCTTTTTCTTGATATCCCATGTCTCTCATGACTTTAGGAAAACTAAGTAAAGTCGCTTCTCCTACTCCAACTCTCTCTGGTTCAGACTTATCAATAACAACGACTTCCATTCTATTACCCCATCTTCTTGAAAACCAAGATGCAGCAATCCAACCAGCCGTTCCACCACCAGCAATAATAAGTCTCTTTACAACCTTCATTAGTTCTTTATTTCGATCATAAGACCATACTCAGGTAGATAGAGGTATTCTATCAAACTATTTGCGAGAGTCCTCAGAGCGTCGTCTAGGGTCTCTACAAGAGGTTCTCCGCCTAGATTAAAGGATGTATTGAAAATAATAGGGCATCCTGTCTTATCATACCAAGCTTTAATTAAATTATAATAGTGAGGATTGACATCTTCTGTTACTGTTTGAATTCTACATGTGTCATCAACGTGAATAATTGCTGGAATCTTTTCCTTAATTCCTTCTTGACATTTAACAGCGTACATCATAAATGGTGTGTCATCCATACCACGAAGATCAAACCAATCATGTACATGTTCTTTCAATATTGATCCAGCAAAAGGTCTGAAATATTCACGACGTTTAATTGTATTCACATGATCTTTACCATTTGGATCTCTAGGATCATACATGATAGATCTGTTACCCAATGCACGAGGCCCTGATTCAGATTTACCTTGGAACATTGCAACAATATTTTTCTTAGAAATTAAATCTATTGCATCTTCATGATCCGCTTCAAATATCCTAGTTGCATTATAATAATTTGCAAGGTCTGTAATATATTCTTTATCATATTCATACTCAGGGCCATAATATAAATCTTTGATTGGTGGGTGAACCTTTGTATTCTTACTTACTTTTTGATAATGCCAATATGCAGCACCTATTGCTGTTCCAGCATCATTACTTACTGGTTCTACAAATAGATTGATACCTTCATCTTTTAATTGCTCAAGATACCAATAGTTTGCAACACAATTCAATCCATACCCACCAGATAAAACGACATTTTTTTCACCACTCATCTCTACTGCCTTACGAATCAAATCTAATACCATTTGTTCTGATTCAGTTTGAATGGCATATGCCATGTCTCTACGACTTTGTAGTTTTGTTAGATCGTCACCCACTCCTAAATTAGGTGGATTTCTAAGTTCAGTAAATCTACCATAATTCACTACTGCACCATTTGGATAAGTAGGTACAATCAAATCCCTGTTCGTTGTAGACCAATCACTCATGCCATCGTAATCAGTATAGATGTCAGGTATCTTTAAGTTCTGTTGTCCATATGGAAATAGTCCCATAGTTTTACCAGCTTCAATAGGAGCCCAACCACAATATTGTGTCACGGCTTCATATGCTTTTACAATACCAGCAGAATCATCTAATATTAATTCGTGCGTTCCTTCTTCATCTTCTCTTTCAGAGTCAAACTTCTCTAATCTCTGAGCACCCCATGGCCCTCTACCTCCTTGATGTTTATAGAGAGTTTTAAATTTATCTGGATATGCACACTGAATGATAGTTTCCAATTCCCATGTCATTACCTCATCCCCATCTATTTGCATGGGAATAAAAGTTCCAGCACCATCTACTATCACAGAAACAGCACTCTTAAATCCTGATCTGAAGAAAGCACAAGAAGAGTGAAGTTTATGGTGAATATGACTATAATCTACTACTTGTGGATGTTTGTAAATATCTGCTTTACGATCAATAAGTCCTAGTTTCCTTGCAAGAGCAACATATATTGGCTCCCCTGTAAAATCATTACTTCCAGCTTGTTGTAATGGTTGTGTATGAGCAACTACAAGATAATCAAGTCTATCGGTATAATCCAATATCTTGATCATGGAAGCTAGAGGGCCTCCGTCATATTTTTTTCTTGATAATCTTTCCTCTTCTATAGAGAAGACAAGTTCACCATCTTTTAAAAGGCAAATGCCAGAGTTATGACCTCTAGCAATTGCAGCAATCCATTGAGTCATTATTTTGTTTCAATATCGATTGTTGGTTTATCCGATTTTAACAGATTCTTAAATCCTTTGTTTTGTTTTGGTTTTGGTTTATTCAAAGTAAAAGTAGGTTTAGGAGCACCAGTCATCATAGGTGTTGTACCTATTGGTTCTCTCTTTGAACCATCAGAAAGTTGGAAAGCATCCTTTGGTGCCTGCACTTGCTGAGTTTGAGGTTGCATTGGAGTTGAACATGATCCAGTGTCTTGTTGTTGAACTGGAACATATGTGCCAGTAAATACTTTTGGTTTACCTAGTCTTTTTCTACATGAATCTAAAATCTGTTTGATTTGATTCTTGTCAAGTTCCATAGCCTGATCATTGAATCTATCAACTCTTTCGTCTTGAGTGATTCTAATTGGTGCATACTCTCTACGACCATCTCCAACATCAATAATATCAAAATCTTTGTGGCCAGGATAACTAATATTTTCTGGATATGTAGAACCAACTACCACAGTAGCAGTCTTATCAAGAGCTCTTGCCATGTGTTGACCCATACTATCACATCCTAAGAAATGATCTGCAACTTCAATTACTGCAGCCCATGTTCTCATGTCTGGGATCTGGGGCCTTGCTACAGGATATCTACTTTTTTCCTCATCCTCTTCTGTAGAAAAATGATATTCACTCATAATAATTACTGCGTAATCTTTTTTGAGTTGATTTATTATATCACATGTACCAGTAAGAGGCATACTTCTTGAAGATGGATCTGCAAGAAACTCACCCATTTGAGAAATAGATCTACCAAATGGTTGAACAACTATAACTTTATCCTTTTTAGTTACTGATTTAATTTCTTGTACAATGTTAAAACCACTGATAACCTCCATCTTATTCAGTTCAATTTTTGGCTTTGGCAATTCTCTAGGTTCATCTAACCCATTGATTTCCATATCATAGGCCTGTGCCAAATTACATTGTTGATTATAATAATACCAATTTCTATATGGTTCTGGACTTACACAATCTCTGTGTTTAATTTGTTCTTGGAAAAGATTCTTATGCCAATGATCATAGGCCTTTCCATCTAGTGTTGGGTGTCCCTTGTAGAAGTCGGTTCCTCCCTCACACACTATAATAAAATCATCATTAGTCTCTGCATATTTTTCAAAAGCAGGGATAGAACTTATCACTCTTCCCGCTCCACCATTAACAAAAAACGCCTTCGATCTCATAGTTTTCATAATTCCTGTACTATATAGTCACATAAAAAATACCTGTGCCAGACGAGGATATTCCTTAAACATCTTCCTATCTATGATAGCTCCATGAGTTTGTCTGGATTCGTATAACACCATTCTATTATATTTCATCTCACTTGTAAACATTATATCATTTTTTATATTGTAATCGTAACCATAAGCATGATCTTCGTATTGCCTGTAGAAATTTGTACCCCCAATACATTCCTCATCTTTGTTTAAATAAACTAATGCAGCCCACTTAGATCCTACATTGTCTTTGTGGTGAGTGTAACAATAAACAGTATTGGTAAATTTATCCATGATATCATCATGAGTTGTATGATTTACCATAAATTTCATATCATCCCATTTAGATTGAAACTCTTGATCATTATATTCCAAGTTGTTCCATTCCTTTTGATTACATAGAGTCGAAAATATTGGTCTGAGATTATCTCTCATCTCCTGATTATCTTCCATAACCCTACTGCCTACGAGACCACCGCAATATTTTTCACCAGTTTTACGTTCACATGATAAAGCATAGTCTCTAATTTCATCAGGATTTTTATAAAAATTATCTATAACAAATACTTTTCTCCAGATAAATCCTTTATCATTTGTTTTACAATGATCGTAAACTCTTTTTACAGTTAAATTATAGTTGTTGAGGGGATTAGGTTCAAACATATAATAAAAAAGATCCCCTTATTAGGAGGATCTTGATGAATTAATTTATATATGTTTTGATTAGCCTGGTGGCATCCATGGCTTATTTCCTGTTCCATCACCCTCACTAGGATCTTTTGGTGGTTCAACATAGTCAGGTTGCATTGGGAACATCATATCTGCAATGTTTGGATGAACATTTGCAGCTGCCATTTTGTTAGGAAGATCTCTTAACTGTTGACGATAAGTTTTCCATTTTGTCTTAAGCTCATCTGGCATATCTTCAGCGATTGCTCCATCACTGTTTGTTAGTTCTCTATTTCTGTGAGCTCTAACCATGTCCCATGTCTTGTCCTCATCAACACCGTTGATTTTTTCTTTAGCTGTAAATGCACTAATAGAAATATCATCAGGGCCAGCACTGCCTGGATTGGAAACTGTGATAGTTTCGTAGTTCCAAACATCATCTGGATATAAAACAGAACCATATGTGAACTGTTGATATCCATCAGAAGACATGTCTGGTGAGCCAGGGTGTGCGACATCAACAGATAGATCGCGACTCTCTTCCTTTTCATTGATGACTGGGCCTCTTAACTGACAAATCAATGCATGTTTATCAGATCTTGCACAGTCAACTTCATACCATTGAACTACGTCTGCTGGTTTTGGACGACCATCTGCGATGTCGTCTTCTGTTAGAGGGCCATAATGCTCTTTTCCATCTGCACCAATTTGCAAATAGATTTTGTCTGGGCCATCGTATGTTTGGTCTCTTTGCTTTCCATCACTAAAACTGTGATCAACTAAGAAACTATTAGGAAGACTTAACTTCCATGCATGTTCGATAATTTTTGTTGCCATTGCGGATTTCTTCGGGTTTACTCCTTCGGCACTATTTATAAAAAAAGAGGGTTTATAACCCTCCTTTGACAAATTTTTTTGTTCGGTTTAGACGTAAGTGATCTTAACGAGTCCTCCTCCACCTTGTCCACCCTGTCCACAGTGACCGTTACCACAGTATGTAGTAATACCTCCTTGACCACCGTGTCCGTAAGGAACAGTCCAGCAACCGCAACGAATCCAGCACTGTCTTGCACCGTATGATACACCAAGAGTTCCGATAAATGGAGCTCCAGTAGGCATTGCGTCATGGTTATAGAAGCAGTGACAATCCCAACCATCAGCTCTGTATGCCGCACCAGCATGAGTTCCCATACCAAAGTCTCCACCCATAGCGCCTGGAGAGAAACAACATCTCTCAAACTGAGTGTAACAACTTGAAGTCCAAGAGTTAGTGTAACAACCTCTTGCACCACCAAAAGCACAGAACCCTGAGAGGTTATACCCATTTACATAAGATGAACATCCGTGACATCCTGTACATTCTCTAGAACAACAACGATATGTACCAGCAGCACATACAGTATATTGACATCCAGCAGTTGTACTAATAGTTTTAGTATTGTAGAAACCTCCACCAGCACCGAACCAGTTACCACAACGGTTACAGTTACATTCTCCGTGTCCGTTTCCTCCAGCACCCCAAGCCTCGATAGACATTCGAGTTACACCTGTTGGCACTTGCCAGTTGCAACAACAGCCTGGGTTACAAACGTTAGTTTGTCCGTAGAACCATTTTACACACCAGTTAGAAAAGGCTCCTGATGCAACCGCTGATGCTGGTATACTACCATCAACGATTCTATCATTAGCAACTTTTTTATAGGATGAATAACTTGCCATTTCTTTCCTTAGAAGTATGTAATTTTGACTAGGCCGCCGCCACCAGTTCCACCTTGTCCACAGTGACCATTACCACAATATGTAGTAGTAGCGTTCATTCCACCGTGTCCATAAGGAACAGTCCAGCAACCGCAACGAATCCAGCAACTTCTCAATGATTGATAAGCTGAAGTACCAATTAGAGGAGCAGATGTTGGTGAGTGAGCGTACTGCCAACAATGACACCATCCTCTGTATGTGTCATATTTAGAAACAGACCAGCCAGGATCATGGTTTCCTATTCCAAAATCTCCACCATTGTTGCCTGGTGCTAAACAACATGGGTTTGTTGATGAACAACCACACCACCAACCAGTGTTTGCCTGTCCACATCTTCCACCAAACGCACAGAAGTTTGATAAGTTTGATCCGTTAACGTAAGAAGAACATCCAGTGCAACCATAACATTCTCTGGACAAGCATCTGTAAACACCACCAGCACATACAGTGTAATAATTTCCACCTTGAGTGGTAATCATTTTACTGTTATAGTAACCACCCTGAGCAGGCATAAAGTGTTGACATCTGTTACATGAACATGCACCAGTACCATTTCCTCCAGCACCCCAGGCCTGAACCCACATGTTTTCAACACCTGATGGAACTTGCCAATAACAACAACAGCCAGGTGAACACCTATCAGGAGTTCCCCAAAACCATTTTACGCCATAAGATGAGTTAGGTGAATCACTAAAGCTTGATGCACTAAGACTATTGGAGACTAACTGATCTCCATTAACTTTTTTGTATGATGAATAACTTGCCATTGATTTCCTTTTTTAGACGTAAGTGATTCTTACCATTCCAGAGCCGCCTTGACCGCCCTGTCCACAATGTCCACTACCGCAGTATTGTGTTTGACCACCTTTTCCACCAGTTGCATAAGGAGCAGTCCAACAACCGCAACGAATCCAACAGTGAGTATGAGTGTTTTCTGTACTTGATGTTAAGAATGGAGCACCTGATGTACATTCTGTAGTGATAGATGGCCCGCATTGACAGTTCCAGTGACCTGAGAAACCGTCTTGGTGAGGAGCCATTGCAAAGTCTCCACCCCATTGGCCAGGAGATACGCAACAGAAGTTTCTCGATGTACAAGAAACAGACCAGTCACCGTTTGCACAACCTCTTGCACCACCTTGAGCACAGAAGTTACTTAAGTTATAGCCCTGTACATAAGAAGAACATCCTATGCAACCATTACATTCTCTAGAACAACATCTATAAACTCCACCAGCACATACAGTATAGTAACAACCTCCAGTAGTGGAAATTGTTTTTGTATTATATGTTCCTCCAGCAGCACCTTGATAGTGTTGACACCTGTTACAAGAACAAGCACCATTTCCGTTACCACCAGCACCCCACAACTCGATAGTCAGTTTCTCTACTCCAGTTGGCACTTGCCAATAACAGCAACAGCCAGGAGTACAGTAACAAGGATGACCATAAAAATGTTTAACGCAGTATCTAGGGGCCACACCAGACTGTAACTTCGCGGAATTGATAGTCCCCGAAGTTATTTGGTCTGATTTTACTTGTCTATAAGTTCTATAGTCGGCCATTTAATATCTCGAAAGTTTGAAAAATAATCATAATATAGATTATCAAAATTAGATGGAGAAGATTCTCCAACCGTATGAATCACCAGAGAATACTAAACTAAATGCAGCACCTTCGGTTGTAACTGTTAAGTTTGCTGCGTCACCTTGAATTAATTTACCATTACGAGAAACTGTCAACGCATTACTATCAAATGTCTTCGCAACGTCGAAGAATGTAATCTTAGCACCTAAGTCTGGAGACGCTGGAAGTGTAAGTGTTACACCGCCACCATTTGTGTTGACGAAGTAGTTAGTTCCAGGCTCAACAGTAATACTACTTGAAACTGTACTGTATGCCTCAACGCCAGGCTGAATCCATGTTGTACCGTTGTAGTATTCAAGAGCACCTAGTGTGGTGTTGAATCTTAAACAACCTGTATTGAATTCATCGTCAATACCGCCAGGTCTCTGAGCAGTTGTACCTACAGGAGGTGTCATTGCCTTGGTTCCCATAGAACCACGAGTTACGAAACCTCTAACTGAGAATTCAGTTGGACAAGCAGTGTTTGAGTTACCAGCGAGTGTCTCATCAGATGAGAATTCGTTGATCGCCTCACCGACCTGACCACCAATCGCACCAAGTCTCAATTCTGTCAAACCAGAAAGGTTGAACGCAGAAGCATCCAATGTAGCACGACCAGTCAACTGGTCAACGGAGAAGAAGTCTCCAACTCTGAAGTTACCACCTTGGTCGGTTGATACGAAGAACACCTTACCAGGCCCGAATACGTTAGTTTCTTGACCTTGAATTACGTTTGCCAAGTTAACGTTTGGATAACCAGTCTCTGTCTTGTTACCAGTACCAACTGCGAGGAAGTCATGTCCTGTTAGTCTTGCCTGTGAGAACAGAGTTCTGATCTCGATTGTAGAACCGTAACCTATGTTATCGGAATCTATATTTCTAGTATCCCATGTTCCTCTTGACTTCTCAGGAGAGATTGTAAGAGTTGCACGATTATTGAATACCGTTTGTATACCAGCCGTCGATCCAGCCTGCCAATTAAAGTAAGTGGCCGCCGTCGAGACGTTCGTTATAGTGTTAATAATGTAGAACCTATCGTCAGCACCATATAGAGATGTCTGGAATCCGATAGCATCACCGATTAATAGTGTGTCAGATGTTTGGTCAACTTCTAGAATTGTACCTTTCTGTCCTGTAACTGAACTTGCTGCAGCTCCAACTGTAATTGAACCCACACCAGAACTTGCCTCAGCACCAGCACCGAACCAGACGATTTCACCGTCTACGAATCCAGTTGTACCAATACCAGCATTACCATAACCAGACTGATACTTGAAGTAAATCTTATCAGCAGAAATCTGGTCATTCAAGAACCATCCAGACGCCTTAGAGGTCTGACCGAACATTGTAGCACCGATTGCAACTGTTCCAGCCTTAGTTGTTCCTTGAACAGTCATCATGTCACCGAAGACCTTTGCAGTTCTTGGAACTTCATCAGTTGAGAAACCAGATGAGATAACACCATAGTCTCCATAAGAGTTGTTACCACCAACACCCCTGATTCTTGATCCACCACCTGAGTAGTAACCCCACTTAGCGTAGTATGTGAAACAGGAAACGATTTCAGCGATTGCACTTCTGTCAAGAATGTAACCAGCACCATCAGATGCAACGTGCGTAAAGGCGTCAAACACCATTGATTTCGCACCTTGAGTGTGTACACCACCATCGATGAATACACCAACACCACCACCACCGAATCTTGCAGGGATTGCCTCTGTAGCAGGATCTGAGAAACAAGTACAATCCTTAACGTAAGGTGACTTGTTATCAATTGGTGAATCTGGGTTTAAGGAGATGAATACACCAGCAGCAGTTGTACCAACACCAGTTCTTAAGTTGGAGTTGTCAAGTACTAGAGGAGCGTTAGGATCATAGTAGAATCCTTCCATTCCTTTCATGGAAAGAGCCTGAATTGTTGTCGCATCAGACATCTTGAACATGTGACTCCTGTTGTTAGGAGTGGAGTTATCGTCAGATGTTCCCTCTTTAGGTAGAACTTGAGATGCCCTCAATGCGTTACCTATAATTGATGTGAATGGAGGAACTGTGATTGGTAACTGTTCGTAGAATTGTGAAGCAGATAACTTAAGAATCGCAGGGGTCAAGTCTGTTACTTGTCCACCTTCAACATATGTGTGGTTAATAGATGAAATACCAACGTTACACTTGAATGTATTGATATCTGGAACTTCAAGAACCTCGTAGTAAGACTTAGCAACCTTATCAGGATACTTGGTTGTTGTTAGACCAACGAACGCAGTACCACCAGATTGGTAAGCATAGGTTACAGTTGAGACACCAACGTTAATTGCGATTGAGTTAGCATCGGGAACAGCAGAAACTGGGAACTCATAAGTACCTTGAGTATGTACAGCAGGGAACTTACCAGTAATAGTCTGGTTATCAGATGCAGCACCAACGTTAATTGTAATTGTGTTTGCAGTGACAGCAGAGATATTAATTGCTGTGTTGTATGCAGGGTCAGGAGAACCGTCACCAGCAACCTGTCTAGGATATGGGTGATCAGTTGTGTATCCGTCCATTGAACAACGGAATACCATACCTTCTGTTGCTAACTTAACAGATGTACCAGTTGTTAATGTGTGTGGCCCAATTGTACAAACCATGTCACCAGTTGTCTGGTTGTATGAAACCGCAGTTGGTTGATGGTTAACGATTGGAGATGTACCAACGTTTACAGTGAATGTATTAGTTGTTGTACCTGTAATTGCTAACTGTTGTCCAGCTGCAGGGTCTTTTCCAGCACGAGGATATGTCTTCTGAGTGGCGTTGTTGTTCATTGTACAAGTGAACGTAAACGCATCGTTAGTGATAGTGATCTTATCAGAAGTTGATAAACTATGACCATTAAGTGTCATAGTAAATTCACCACTTACAGCGTTATATGTTGCACCTGTTGGTGTAATGCTTCCACCACCAACAACTTGAACACCGTTTGTTGCACAACTGTTGAATGTGTGGTCATAATTACCACCAGACTGAATAGCATCTTCTGTTGCACTTTGGAATGTATGAGCAAACTGAGCAGATCCAGTATAACTTACACTTAAGTTTCTCAATCTAACTGTTGCACCAATTCCAATCTCAGGAGCAGCACCAAGACCAATAGCAGTAACGGTTGCAATACCAACGTTATTGTTATAGACCATACCCAAGACGTTGAATACGTTACCTCCAGATAGACACTCAAACTGAATATCTTGTAACTGAACGAACGTACCAGTGTTTAGTAGTCCATGGCCAGGAGCTGTGACTGTTGCAACACCAGTTGCAGCAGTATAGACCATATTAGTAATATTGGTCTTAGGACGAGCAGCAACGCAAGCCTGTTTAATAGTCTTAAACGCCAAGTTAGGTGCAAGACCATTGTTTGTGTCGATTCCGTCTTCGGAGTCAACGTAATAAATTCTTGTCTGATTACCTACAATCTCGTAGCCAGGTAGTCCATTGGACTGAACTGCAAGAGCGTAACCTGTAGAACCAATACCGATTCTTTGATTACCACCATTGTATGTAAGTAAGTCACCCTTAGTATTAAGAGCAGCAGATGAATCACCAGAAGCAAGTACTTCCCAGAATGTTCCAATACCAGCGGTAGGAACGATATTAGTATGTGAATTACCAATAGAGATGAAAGAATCTGAACCGTATCTTGCAATGTGGCCAGGATGGTAGTTGAAGGTAGTGGAGAAGTTACCTACAAAGTTAAATCCCTTGACTAGAAGATCCCATACAGCATCACCATTGTACTGTGCATCACCAATAGATCCTACACCAACTTGTAACGGAGAAACGTTGGTTGTAAGTCCTATTTTGTGTCTGTAGATGTTACCACCATACTGAGTAAGGTCGCCTCTATAGAAAGTACCCTCAGTATATGTTTGTGCAGCACCAGCAAGACCGTCAGATAAGATACTCCACTTAGCACTTGGATCTGTAGAAACACCCAAATATTGTGGAGGTTGGAATCCAGCGAGAGATGTGGTTAACGCAACGTAAGATGAACCATTGTAGTTAACAACGTCACCTGACTGGTATTCGTTATTAATACTCCATTCGCCTTCGTTTTTAAATCCTTTAACGTACTCTACAACCTTTGTGGAATCAATAAATGTTCCTTCTGATGTGTGAGCAGTTGTAACTCTATAAACAACGTTACCGAAAGTAACAAGGTCGTTTACACGATAGTAAACTCCAGCACTCCATTCTCCTTTCTGTTCTAAACCTTCTATGTGAAGATTCCAGTTTGAAAGGTCGTTAGAATAAAAGTTACTGGTACTTGCGGTGGATGTGTGGTTTACTACTGCCACATAGGTATTACCACCAAATTTAACGATGTCGTCAATTAAGTAGCTTTTGGATACTGTCCAATCACCTGTCCAGTTGAATTTTACTCTTCCAAGTCTAAACTCAGCCATTTTTTCTCCGTGTAATTATCTGA
>VTLG01015278.1_pt1 | contig 13640 bp, 18 predicted proteins | sample 4694571 | NCBI WGS metagenome assembly VTLG01 (sample SAMN12604809, study PRJNA352737) | marine metagenome | biome: ENVO:00000447; feature: ENVO:00000209|ENVO:00000569|ENVO:01000036; material: ENVO:00002151; isolation source: viral sequences binned using virsorter ...
AGTTTTGTCATCTAAGGACAGACCCATGAGAAATTTATCAGAAGTGTCGCCATCTATACAAGTTCTCATCCATTTAGTCATTGTTGAGTGCATCATTTTAACACCCCTAACAGAGCCATCATTATTATATTCATAAGATACCGAATCCAATAACTCATCTCTTTCGTCTAAAGTGATGTTTTTTACTTTTAACTTACGACCACCTTCGAGTTTGATTTCCATATTACCTCTTATTTTTTATTATGTAGCTGTAATTGTCACTAAAGCATTTGAGCCATCAGCAGTACCCATAAATGGTAATTCAACAAATACCCCACTATCTGTATTTGTATGTGAATGACCTGTGTATTTAGCTGTTGGTATATCAAAGTCAATAGCAGAACCATCTCCAATACTAATATTAGCTGATGTTCCAACAAGAAAATCTTCTAATTTTACTGAAACAGATCCTGTTACTGATATTTGTCCACCTCTCATATAAGCACATGGCTCTCCAGCAATGCTATTTACTGTTTCATACCCAACTCTAGTTGCAGGATTAGATATTGTTAATTCAAAACTACTCATAACAACATCATCTCCACCTACTTGTGAAGTTGTGCAATCAAAAAAGCCTTTAGTCCAATCAACTGCTGTAGCATCAGCAGATGTTCCTTCTGCTCCTACAACAGGTTGGTATCCAGACCAAAAAGTTCCACTTGCTGTTAATAAACCACCATTATTATCTGGACTCATACTTAAAGTCAATTCTTGCAATATAGCACTATGCATTAATCTATCTTTGTCTGCATCAGGAGAAGATAAAACTAAACAAGCATATTCTCCTGTAGTTGCTCCTTGTTCGTATGCTACAGTCCCTTGATTTCCTGCTATAGCTGCAGTTCCTTCTGGACTACTATCTTCGCTTACTAATTGCAATAAAAGTTGCAACAATGCTTCGTTTTCAACTATTAGATTATCAAAAGTCCATGTGAAAGTGCCACCTTTATATGTTTTAATATGGTCTGTAGGTCTTAAAACTCTTTGCCCTGTTCTTTCAACATCAGCAGTTTGAAATCCCTCTGACCACTCAATATCATTAACTTCAGGGACTCTTAGTTTATACAAAGTTCCTGAAACATCATTTGTCCCAAGAGCATCTGATTGAAGTGAAAGATATGCTTCGTATTGTTTTCCTGAATATACAGTATTATCTAATGCTGCCATTATTTTTTCCCTCCTTTAGGCTTACTAGCCTCTTTTAAGTAACCACCATCTACTAATTTTTTTGGAGGATCATTTAATTCAACTGCTTCACCTTTTTCTAATCGTTCAGCATTTTCCTTTCCCAATCCTTGCCAATTTTCTAAAGCAGAAAATGATGTTATTTTATTTATTACATATTTCATTTATATTGCCTCCATTTAAGAAATATTTCCTACATGGGTACATTTCCATGCCCATTCTGTTATGTAAATGCCTGATTCTTCATCAGTATTTAAATCTGTACTATCAAATCTACAATTAAATGCACTACTATCATCTGATAGAGTCATATAAACATTATCGTGTATCAAAGCCTCTAAACGAGAAACATATCTTAATATATGATCTAATGCTGATTCTTTAACATTAACCTCTGCAAATATAAATCTTACTGTTACAGAAAATTCTCTTGTTTCAGAAGTTGTATTATACTCAACTAATACACTACCTGTAGGTACAAGCTGTAATGCCTGATTTACCCCTTTAGGTACAGTATTTCCCTTATAAACAGGTAAAGCCCCTTTAAATTCTGTTTCCAGAACAGACTCTAACTTGTCTAAAATATTCTTCCAATTGTTTGTAAAAGTTACTGCCATTTCTTATATTTTCCAAATTAGGTTAAACACTATCTTCTCGTCATTTTAACTGAGTTTATAGCAGAGTTATCTACTTCCTCTGCCCAGCCTGCTACTTCAACTTCCCATTCATTTGAAGCTGTTGCAACACTTGCATCTGTAGAACCTCCAAATCTAATTTGAAGACCTCCTGCTAAAGGCTGATAATCTCCTGTTATAACTTCCTCAGTTACAACTTGATTGTTTTTTAAACCATCTGAATCTTTAACATAAACATTATATTTAGCAGTCCCTATAACACCTGCTGTAGAGGCACTAATAGAAACTTTTATCAAGTCCCAAGAACCTGACCATCTCCCTCTTGTGTCTACAGGTCTTACACTTCCTGATGTATAAGTAACATCTCTTATAATTCCTTTTGATGAGTCCCCAGTTGTCTGCCATGATAAAGCTGCTCCTCCACTATTTAAAGCATCAATATTACCTTGTGCATCTTCCATTAATGCATTTGCTACCTCTGAAGTTGGATCATGTGCTCTTATAAGAAAGGTTGCTGCAATTAAAGCAGATGTTCTTACTATAATATAATCAAAATTACCTTCTTTATCTTTTAATTGTTCTTTAGGTAAATTGGGGTCTAATTTAGCATCTAAATATCTACTAGCATTTGCTGTTATTCTTGTAATTAAAGTATCAAATTCCTCTCCTGCTTCCATATTCAAATCATTAGGATTTAAATCATTTGGAAAACAAGCTACAGTTAAGTCTAGTTCTGCATCATAAAAAAACCAATTATTATTTATATTATCTGTTTCTGATTCATCAATAGCCAAATAAACACTCCTATCAACTGTATGTGTTCTTTGGTGTGTCCCAAACTTACCCCTAGTTCCTGAAGCACCTATACTTGTTCCAACAGGGTCTGCACTAGCTTGTATCCATTCTTTGCCAATTTTAAAAAGGTCATACTGACTAAAACCTGAGGAACTATCAACGACTACAGCAGTTGCAGCTTCGTCTACTTCTGTAGCTATTTGTGTTTTCTCGGTAGTCACATTGCTTGTTAAATTTGTCATTAGCACACCATCTTGAAATAACTGTGTTATTAATCCTGTGTTATAAGCATAATAAATATTAACATTTGAAGCTCCACCAAAGTCTTCCAACCCTAACACCCAGCCATAAACAGACCTTTTAGTATCAAAAGAGTCTACTTGAGGGAATACATCTTTTAGTTGTCTATGTGTGCAATATGTTGGTGCTGTTGCCATATTAACCTCCTATCACTACATTAATTTTGCCTTCAATTTTAGGATTTAAAGACCTTGCTTTAATTGACATAATAGTATTTTTAGTTGTTTCTGTTACCTTACCTGCTAAAGCTCCTGTGTGTATCGCACTAACTACAAACTCTGCATTAGGCTTAGATACAAAATCTATAGCACCTGTATCATAATTAATAGTGCCACTACCATTCCCAACTAAACTTCCATTTCCATCATCATACATAAAAGCACTTGTATTACTTATAGAATTTCCTGTTACAGGGTCTGTTACTGTATCATCAGGCAACTTTGCTGCAACTGCTGAATTAATATTCGCTATAGCAGGTATTCTACCAACTCCAAATGGTGTTGTTCCACTACCTGGAGCAGCAAGAAGTATTGCAGAAGATGATAAGTAAGAACCTGATGTAAATCTTATATCTCCATTAACTATACCTACAGTTACTTTTTCTTCAAATAAGTTACCTGATGTATAATATTGAGTATTTAAAGCATCTTGTATTTTACTTAAAACACCATTCCTTCCACCAAAATTAACATTATTAGCATCTGTAGTAAAAGAAAGGTTTGCAAACTCTCCTGAGCCATCTACTGTTATATTAAATGCATATGTAGTTGAAACTGCTAAACCTGTGTTAGTTCCAGGAGTTACTCCTGACATTCCCCATTGTTGATAGCCAGGATTGTAACATTTAATAGCAATAGAGCCAGGTAATATTCCTGATGTAGGAGCATCTGTAGCTCTACCATATCCAAATAAATTAAATGCTTTAAATTTACCATCATTGTCAGTTCTTGCTGTTGAAAATTTATCAAAATCATGATAAGCATTAAAAAATGGAAACCTTACAGCTACATCATCAGCATGTGTTGCTGCTGCTGAACCATGTACTTCTCTTATAATAGTTAAAGTACTATTTGCCAAATCTGCCCCTGTTCCTACTGCTGTAACTTCACATATTTCATTTTCCAATCTTATTAAATCTCCTACTCTAAAATATTTAGAGTGACCATCCTCTAAATATAAAGTGGTAGTTGTTGTTCCTGAAGCAATAGCTCCATCTGTTGCAGTATCTACATCAGCTCCTGAGTCTGTATACATATTAGAATCAGGTGCTGTATTAGATACCTCAGTTCCTGTTAATATTCCATCAGCAGTCGCAGAAATAATTCTAGACATAGGAAAATTTATCGTTTCACCTCTTTTAACTATGAATTGCAAATATGTAGTAGCTGCTGTTGTATCTTCAGTTGTTGCATTATCCCAATTCATTACTGCAACCTGAACACCAATAGTTGCATCCCCTTTATTCCCAAGTTTCAAAGATTTTACTGCAGGAAGTTTTAAACCACCCTTATCCTCATCTGCTGTGAACACAGTTATATCAGATGTTCCAACTACTTGGTTTATATTTATTGATTCATTTGCTATTCCATTTCTTACACCGAAGCCTGTATCTCCAACACCACCACCTCCTGCATAAGGGTTGTCTGATTCTCCACCTGATCCTGCCATAATTTCTCCTTTTTACCTTAAATGATATTTTACTCTTATATTAACTGAATAATCTGAATTTACACTATCAGCTTCAAAAAATGCTAAAATTACTTTATTAGCATCAACATTAGCACTATCTACTGTCCATGTGCTTTTATATGCTTGTTCACTACCTGCATTAGTTACATCTGAATTATGTGCTAACAATGTTCCATCTGCTAAAGCACTTGTTGAACCACTTGTAAATGTATATGAAAAGAGGTGCATACGAGTTGTATCACCTGTTGCTGTATCTGCACCTTCTAAAGAATATACTGCATCTATAGTTATATTATCAGAAACTAACCACATCACAGGAACTAAATCTCCTGATCTAGTATGATTTCCCTCAGCAGTAGTGAATGATGTTGCAGGGTCAGTACCTGTTCCAAAACTAGGCAGCCCTGTAATACCATTACTAAAGTTTGCATGACCAAAAGTTAATGCATAATGTGTATTTGCTGAAAAAACTGCACCTTCTCCACTATTTGTAGAAAATTGAGCATATTGAGTATTAACAATATGAGAGCCTACCCCTGCCTTTACTAAATCGTTAGTTGAATCAACAAGAAATAAATTATTCCCATCTGCATCTCTTACCCTTATAAGACCTGTGCCATCAGTAGAAGGTCTTAAATGAAGAACACTATCAGATAAATATAAAGCAGTAGCATCCCCATCACCACATTTTATCTGCTTTATGGTGCTACTTATACCTGTATTAGAATTATCTGTATGTAAAATATCCTTATATACATCACTTAATTTTTTATCTGTAAAACTCATTTTTTATCCTTCTTGCCTTCCTCAGCTTCTTTTTTCTGATTTTTTAAATATTCAATAGTTCCCATGCATTTAATGTATGCTGTTTCAATGCCCTTTAATTGTCCTTCTAACTTCTCTATCTCTTTATCATAATCCATAGATTATAATCTCCTATGTTGATATAGTTGCTGGTAATGCTGTTGCTTTCATAATAAAATCAGGTGACCTATTAGTAGCATCTCCACCCCATTGTATATGTGGTGTTCCTGTTGTACTTGATGATTTAAAACCAACATAATAAGTATAAGATGTTCCTGCTGTTAAACCTGTTTTAGTCCATCTATGATGAACAGTATCAAGCCCAAATCTTCCACTTTGGTCTATTAATAATTCTTCATTAATATCTTCAATAGTATTATATGTAGCATTATCAGATAAACCTGCATATAAATCACCTGCACCATTACCACCACAATCGAATTGTATTTGTATAAATATTTCCACATTACCACTTGGTGGTGCTGTAAAAACAACATTAAATTCTGAAGTAGGAACAGCATATGATGTTGTTAAATTATAACTTGCAACTGCTTCATCTAATCCTATATCAGTATATCCTAAAATCATTCCTGCATAGGCAGAATTTGCAGCACTAAATTCAGTACCTGCCTTTTTAGCTATAAAATTACCATCAGCACTATCTAATACTACATCTCCTCCTGAGTCTAAAACAATATCTCCTGTTCCTTGAGAAATTAATTTCAAGTGATAATTGCTTGTACTATATAAAGCCAATGTAGAGCCTATAGTCATGTTGATTTTCCCATATTCAACACCACTGTCTTTAAAAAAAATATCATCATGTGCTGCATCTAGGGTTATATCACCACTAGCATCAATTTCAAAATCTCCTGTAACTTCATGCTCAATAGAACCTGATATAATCTTATCTAATGAACTAATGGTTAAGTCACCACTAGAATAAGTAACATCAGATAAGTCATTTAGCTCTGTAGCACCTGTTGCATCAGACCCTGTTTGAACAGATGCCCCATCTACTGTTATAGCTGAGGCATCAATTGTTCCTCTTACTTTTAATTCGTCTTTAGAAAGTTCTAGAATAGTATTCTTACTATCAACCATTATTGGCTTCAGGTTATTATCTATATTAGAATCATCGCCTAAAGTTATAGGATTTCTCCTTTTAGGTTCATAATTAGAATTTTTTCTAGATCTCAAAGACATTAATTTCCTTTAATCTTATCCACTACTGGCTTTAAAACCATATCCCATACTAAATCATCTTTCTTAGATGGGCTTAACTTAATTGCTTTTTCTACTACATATAGTGCTAATAAGCACCATTCCCAGTTACTTGTTAAAAATGAAAACATATTGTTTCTCCTTTTTTAAAATTTTGCTTTTTTCTCTAATTTACCTAATCTGCCACTTAAACCCTTAATAGGTTCATGTGCGATAGATTTTATTTCAGCTATGTCTTTTTCCATTTCCTCGATATACTTGCCATATTTGTCCACTTTTCGCTGTAATACAGCCATTTGCTTATCAAGTTCATTTGGTTTTTCAACATAGTCTTGTATTTTATCTAATTTAAATTGCTTTAACAATTGTTTCAAAACTAAATCTAATACTTTTTTAACTAGAATGCCTTGTAGCATCAAAACTTCCAGTTTAAGCCAGTAGTTATATTATGTTCTTCTCGATTATAATTACTGGACTTAGTACCCTCAATAAATACCCCAATATGCTCACTTAGTTGAGTGCCCAATTGCAAGCCCAAGTCATATTGCATTTCATCTCCTTCGTAAGCCTTATCTGTAAGTCCTACAGATTTAGGAAAGAGATTTACCCATGTGTGTGAATAAAATTTTTCTGTGCCTAATAATAAATCAATACCTATAACAATAGAAAATTCACCTTGCCATTCTTTTTCTTTATTGTCTTCATTATATTGTTCTATTACTCCTGGTAGATGATACTGTATAAACTCTGTATCAGAATATGCAACTGCATTGGAGTCAGGATCTTCCCAATAATAATCAGCCTCCTCATAATAATAAGTCCAATACCCCTCAAGGGTTTCTTCATTTGTTTCGATCCATATCCAATAATCATCTATCTCGCCATTTTGATTTAAATCTGTTATAGGAACATAATAATCTTCATATCCATACTCGTAGGCTAATTCCCACCAAGGATTCTCATAATCATTGTAGGCTGGGTGTCCATATACTGGATGACCTCTAAGAGCACCACCAATAGTAAAGTCCACTTTATTAAAATTGAGCCTAAATCTCGCATCATAGTCAAATATTTGTAAATCTCTACTCCCTTTATCTATATATTTTGCTTTAGTAACAAACCAGTTGTTTGACCATTTAAGCCAAACTTCTGAATCGGTGTATTCATGCCCCTGATTCCTAACTGAGCTTACAGAGAATAAATATTCCCATCCATTCACAGCACCTATGATTGCTTTATCTGAGAGTTGCTTTTCGTTTCCTTTATAAAATCTTTTTCTTGACTGATAGTCAAATAATGCTATCTTTCTTAAACCTATTGTATATTTATAATCATCTTCTATATCCATAGCTCCATTTACATATGGTGTACCCATTGATGCAGAGCCATATAAAGTCGAGTTATCAAAAAAGCCACCAAACATATAACTGCTAATCGCAACCACATATATAAAATAATTTTTAAGTCTTCCACAAAACATTACTTTTTTCTCCTTTTCTTGGAGGCATAGTAAGCCCTTACTTGTTTTTTAGACATTTTTTTACCTTTAGGGCTTTTATACCCACCTTTTGTTTTTTTATAAGGCATTAAAATCTTCCCTTGGAACTTTTTTCTACTTTAGTTAGTCTTTCTTCAAATGCACTTATCTTATCTGATAATGCATCTATTTTATTTTTACAATCATCAATACCTGATAAATCTATCTCAGGCATGTCTATCTTTTTATTCTTCAATTTATCTAATTCTGTCTTAATATATGTTAAATCTGAAGCGAGAGGAGATAGTGTTGTGTTTAATGCTTTTAAATCTTTAAATGTTTCATCATATTCCTCTAACTTATAAGATATAATCTTAATATCACCCATAGACTTTATATTGTCTATTTCTTTTGTGTTGTCTTCTACTTGACCTGTAACAGTAAAATAAACACCAACTGCTGATACTGCAACAAACATTATGGTAACTAAAAACTTTAAGTCCATCTGAAATGCTGTATCTTCACCAATTTTATGAGCCATAGGTTCTTCTTCCTTTTTTACTTCTTGTTTTTTATTTTGATCAGTTAATGCTTCTGCAACCTCATCTATAGTTACATGCTGCATCTCTATTAAAATTTTACCTAGTGGGACTGCCCTGTCATAGTTTATAGCTTCTTCTGATTGTTTCCTTAAAGCAGAATGTAATTGCTTTTTATTTATATAACCTTTAAGTAAAAGTAAATCACCTATTTTCATCCTTCAATCAGTTCTCCCCATAAACTTGTTTTTCCATTTATAATCTGTATAACATGAACTGTAAACAAACCACCTTTGAAAAAATCCACTATCGCAAAAGCATGACTCCAATTAATTCTTCTATTTGCAAGCCATTCATTCTTATCTCTAGACATATCTTTTAAACATCCTATACTCCAGGCAGATTTACAACCATCCATATGAGTTGCAGAATGTTGTTGAAGATCATGCCAATGTCCATACATTATATTACAACCTAATTTTCTTAAATGGTTAGCAGCATGATACTGCCCACCATACTGATGCCCATGATAAAAGAATAACTTCCCTATTTTAAGATGCTGCCCAAAAGGATAATAAATGTATCCTCTTTCTTTTAAACCTACAGCATCCTTAAAAGTATATTTGCCTACATAGGGATAACTGTCTACAAACATATTAAGCCAATTATCATGGTTGCCTTCTGTAATGTATTTCTCTTTACAGTTAGCCTTATCTAAAGACTCATCTATCTGATCCATCCCCTTATTAACATCCTTGACATCTTTTTCTAGGGTAGGCAGAATATATTCTAAAGGAGGCTTCTTTTTTCTTTTCCATTTCCAATGTGAGAATGATTCCCATTCACCGACATCTCCTAAATCTATGTATATATCTGGCTTGACTATTTCAATGGTCTTACATAATACATTTATAGATTTTACATCATGGAGAGGAAAATGCTTATCAGGAGTTACGATTGCTCGTTTAATTACTCCTTTATCCTTTAAAGGCATAAATTTTCCTTGTATTTTTGCTATTAATTTAGTATAGAAAAGTGAAAATTCCTAATTGGAGGCTAGAGCTCTAACTTCTTCGCTAAGCTCTTTTGCTCTATTAGGAGTTTGTTTTGCCCATAGGGAATCGAGCATCTCAACCGAGGCTTCTTCGTATTGTTCTGTTTCTAGGTAGTATATTGTTTTTTTGAATTTAGAAAACCCACTAACACCAAGCTGATAGCACATATCTGCGACAACATCCTGGATTTCCTCAGGAGCATCTTTAGTCCAAGGAAATGTTTGCTTTATCCTTGCAACTAAATCTGCTATTTTACGAACAAGAATCATCTCTGCTATATCCTCGTCTAGTTTAAGGTCTTTTATAGCAAAGCCATATCCAATTGTTTCATAACCTTCTGTGCATTCATACACAGTAGATCTAAAACCTTCATGTTTTTTAATCTTTTTTATTAAAGTCATAATTTTAAAGGGTCTTTTATTGTTACAGGTAACATAGATAATTTATGACTTTTATATATATTTGCAAAATCGTACTTTTCTTTACAGTATTCTATGATATAGTCCAATCTTTTAGTATAATTCTTTGTAACTTTGTATTGCTCCCATTCTAAGATATTTTTTGGTGGTTTATTTTCATATATTCCAACTTTATTATGATACCCCTTTCTAACAAAATGTTTCAAAGCTTTAATATGTTTCTTTTTGTTCATAAAACCATCTTTATATCCCAATATAGTTCCATCTATTCCTGCAGTATAAATATCTTTGTAACCCAGCATGCAAGAAAATAAAATAGCAAATAGTCCTGAATATAAATGAATAGTTATATTTTTATGCTGAAATATTCTTGGGATATTTATAAAATTAAAATCATCAGGATTTAAGCCAATGCTAATCATTCCATTGTAAGCTTCTTCAGACTCTTTATTATAGGCAGGATAATTAGATACCTTGCAACCATCACTTGCATGAAATCTTGGCGATGGTTCTACTGTTACTACAAACTTAGAATTAAAATTTCTATAATGACAAGTTATTATGTCACCCTTAAAATCTTGCCAATTATCATATAAAAGCGATGTTGGAGCAGGAGGATGAAACCCTCTCTTTGTATTAAAGTCAAAAGGATATTTTAATACACTCTTATAGTCCTGTGCATGATGTCCAAGTATTAAAACCTTGTTTGAATTTTTTTTTTCTTTTAATATTTTAATATTTTTGTCCATACACATTAAAGGGGGAACAAGTCCCCCTTTAATTAATCAATCTCAACTATTCTTATGGATTAGTTATTTGAACTAAACCTTTTGGAACAGCTACTACTGAACCATAGTAAGCATGAGTTGCTACTTTATGTCCAAGAAAGTCTACTGAGTATTGTGAAACCATTTTTGGTTTTTGAGAATAAGCCAAAAAGATATTACTAGGTTTGTAGATACACCCAACAACATGATTAGCAGTTCCATCGGAAGCTGCTATTGTGTTAGTTGCATATACAGGCATACCCATTATGCTCCCTAAAAGACCATTTTGAAAAACATATTGGTCTTTTACATAGTCAGCATTTACAAATTGGTCTATGCTTAATAAGTCATGAAGCAATTCAGCACCAACAACCATAACATACCCATCTGCTGGATCAATTCCTGCTGTATATAAAGCTTTAATTAAAAGCTTTAATTCAGTAGCTGTTAAAGCATTGTCAGCAGCCATTGAATGCTCTGTATAAGCAGCATTATATGTTGTTAATAGTGAACCCACATGAGCATCTATAGCTTTACCTATTGCGAAGCCCATAGCCTCTGTATGCAATGCCAATAAATCTGGATTTGCTTGAATCTCAACAATGTCAGGGTATATTCTTGCATAGTAAGCCATTTGATCTACAGTTAATGTACCTTTTGTATCATTTGGCGAAGTATAGCCAATCGCAGCAGTTGTTTCCCCAAATGAAGATATTGTTGTTGTTGTAGCTGTATTTTCTGTAACACGAGGGATGTTAATAGTATCCCCTGCATTAGAAACCATAAAGCTAACATCGTTTACTAAGTTAGCTAAAAGGAATTTCTTTTTTATGTAGTTTTGAACTCCTGCCGACCACAATTCTGGTACAAAATTGTCAGCATCGACATTAGCTGTTCCTACACCTGTTATATTATATGCCATTTATTAATTCTCCTTAACACTTTAAGTGTTTTTATTATTAAAGCCTTTTACTATATCACCCCAATTATCTCGCCTTTCCTCAGCATCCATTTCTGCCCAATTTTTTACAGGCTCAACTTTTTGCCTAGGATGACCAACTAATTCAGGTGCATTGGCTTTAGTATTATTAATTTTATTAGTTACAAATTCAAGAGTTTCTAAATCTAGTTTAGATAAAGTTTCTCTTTCTTCTTCAGGATGGCTCTCTAGTAGAGATGCTCTTTTAGCTTCCTCGTACTTAGACCATTTCTCAGCATTAGCAGTAAGACCATCAATTTCAGAAGAAGCCTTTTCATATAAGGTTTTAAATTCTTCTTTTTCTTTAAGTCTTTCTTCCTCGGCTTTAGATTTAGCTTTTTCGTACTTAGCTAACTTTGCTTCAGCATCCTGAGCCCTTTTTCTATACTTTTTGCTTTCTGCAATATACTGCTCATTAGAGCTATCTTGAGCTGTTTCTGTAGCAGAACTTTCACTAACTGCTTCTGTTGCTGCTTGTGTTTTATCTTCGGACATGCTGTCCTCCTTTTTATATTAAAAGTCTTGAATTTTGTCTTTTTTTGCAAAATCCTAATAGATAACTTAAATTAATAATAGAAATAATGCAAATTTTTGGATAATTCACTACAACAATATAAAGAAAAGTGGTTTGACTACATGGATTATAAGCCACATTATGGGCAAAGTAAGTTGCATTATCCCAAGAAAACAACTGCAAGGTTTTTTGTCATGGTGTGTGGAAGAAGATTTGGTAAAACTACTGCATCTGCTATGGAAGCTACATATTATGCTTCTCAGCCTAATAAAAAGATATGGCTTGTTGGCTTGTCTTATGATAAAGCAGACTTAATGTTTAGAGAAATATGGCAAAAGATGGTTATAGGTCGTGCTAATGATATAGATAGAGCTTCAGAAAAAGAAAGATATATAAGATTCAAATGGGGGACTACAGTAGAAGCCAAATCTGCTGACAATCCTGATTCTTTAGTTGGTGAGGGTTTAGATCTACTTATAATAGATGAAGCTGCAAAAGTAAAAAGAAAAATTTGGGATATGTATTTATCCCCAACATTGTCAGACAGGAAGGGTAAAGGAATATTTATCACAACTCCTGAAGGGTTCAACTGGATATATGACCTATATTTGTTGGGTCAGGAGGATGAACTATGGGAATCTCATCAAGCTCCCTCGTGGGATAACCATTTTGCTTTTCCAGATGGGAAAAAAGACCAATTTCTTCTTGAAAGAAAGAGAAATATGGACAAAGAAGTTTACGACCAAGAATATGGTGCTAAGTTTACTTCTTTTGCAGGTCGTGTTTATCCTTTTGAGAGGGAGTTAGATGTAGGAGATTATCCCTATAATCCAAACTTTCCTACTTTTTGTTCTATTGATTTTGGTTATAGGATGCCTGCTGTTGGATGGTTTCAAATTCATAGAGTAGGTGGTATATGGCACATTAATATGATAGATGAGATTATACATAAAAAAAATGTGAAAACAGATGAATTAGCCTTAAAAATTAAGGCAAAACCTTATAATGTCCTAAAATATTTCGGTGACCCTGCTGGGATGCAGGCTCAAGGGCAGTCAGGGCTTGGTGATATAGAGATTTTTAGGAAAAAAGGGATAGTAGTTAATACTAAAAGAGATAAAACATCAAAAAGTATAGCTTCAGGAATATCTCATGTTAGAAGTTTTATAGAAAATGCTCAAGGAGAAAGACATTTCCATGTTAATAGAAAATGCACAGG
>VTLG01016994.1_pt1 | contig 13640 bp, 22 predicted proteins | sample 4694571 | NCBI WGS metagenome assembly VTLG01 (sample SAMN12604809, study PRJNA352737) | marine metagenome | biome: ENVO:00000447; feature: ENVO:00000209|ENVO:00000569|ENVO:01000036; material: ENVO:00002151; isolation source: viral sequences binned using virsorter ...
TAGGAATTGTACCTGGAGGCATATCTACGTGATCGTAAATAATATCTCCGTAAGGATCAATACCAATATGAAAGTTAGGACGATTCTTTAAATTTTCCATAATAACATCAGAGCCATAACCTTCTCTGACTCCTATCTCTACGGTTAAATAAAAGTCTCGCGGGCTTAATTGATCTGCCCACTTTGCGAGTAAGTTATACTCCGCACTGTCTCCAGTAATCATTAGTTCTCCTTTATGTATAGTTGTGATCGAAGAGATCTAACCTCTTCAATTAATTTTTGGTTATACTTGTGTAGCTTCTCGTTCCTAAATTCTAAAACTTCAATTCGTTTAGTAAGATCTGAGGGACCCCGATCATCTGTCGGAGTCCCTTTCTTTTTTAATAACTCTAGTTTCTCAACTAGTTTATGATATTCTTTTATGTCGGCTTCTGACATCATGGAATGTATTTCATTAACTCATTAAATTTTCTGAGCTCATGCTCTGAAATATTTTGTAAGGCTTTTGTACGGTTATAGATTTCACGGGCTTGATTAAGTTTGGCAGTATTTTCTCTGTCAAAATTTTTAGCCTTGTTACTATCTATAACCTCAAAATGTTCTTCTCTAAGTTCCGGCATTACGATGCTTGTTTTTTATCTACAACTTCATCCGTAAGCAACAAAGGTTTCTCCGGCTGCTTGGTGATGTAAGTAAAAGCATCATCAATGTTAATAAGGACTTCAAACTTTTTATTGTCTGCTGGTTCTTCTAACATTTCTGCACCTACTTTATACTTAAGCACATTTTCTAGTGAGTCTGCTTCTTTTACTACACTCACTACGTCTTCCGCTCCCTTGTACGAGAACGTCGTTCTTTTGACTAATGTATATTTCATACTTTCCTCCTGTATTGGTTAGTCTTTGATTTTGCCATTTAAACGTTTGGCTTCTTTGTTTACTAGAATGGTCACCACCTGGGCCCTTGATACATTGGGGTCATCAGGTACTAACACTTTTCTAATTTTGTCAATTTTCGCATACGTCTCATTCTTTACTGAGATGTTTTTGTATTTGCTAAAATCAGTCATATGTTATATCCTTTCGCTATTGTTAGGATATCCTACAAAATATTCAAATTAATGTCAAGGTTAATATGAAAATAATTTTAACGTTATTAATGTGTTCTTTATCAACTGGAGAGTGTATGCCCCCTTATCAATGGCCTGTCCATTTTGAGTCTACATATGAGTGTTTAACCTTTGGATATGAAGAATCGGGCCGTAAAATGAAGGAAATAGGGCCTAAAGAAGTCAACCAATATGGTATTTTTATAAGATTTACTTGTACTCCTGCCCCTAGTGTTTAACGCCCCTGGCCAACATAAGGCTTAAAATTTCTTTTTTCCTGTTTATTCATTCGTTTTTTGTGACGACCAATTTTAGGTTTAGATTTTTTAACGTAGGTGTTTACTCCAAATTTAGACTTTTTGGCCATAATTATTTTTTATAAATTCTTTGTCAGATTCTGTTAATTTTAAATATCTTATGCTGCCATTGATGTGTTGTTTAGTATCATATCCACAATTAGTGCATCTATAAAATTCTGAAACGATGGCAACTAAGACAGTTTCTGCCCCACATTCTTCACAGACTCCTGCAACGGTATCAATATTGTTAAATAATTTTAAATTTTTAAAGTTCATATCTTACTCATGGATATACCTGCTCGTGGGGTTTTAGGTATTACTTCGTGATATACACCTTTTTCTACAAAAAGTAAATCACTAGGATTTAATAATATATGTTCTTCATTAATAATCCATTCAGATATTCCTTGAACTTGCCAAAAATATACATCAATATTATCTTTATGTTTTCCATAAGTAGGACCTACACAAGTATTTATATACAAATGTGCAACAGTACAGTTTAATTTTTCTAAGGATGTTTGTACTTCTTTTATTAAATGAGCATCCCAAGATGCTAAAAAGCCAGGACAAATGTGTTTAACATTATTGTAAGTGGTCAAAGACCAATTAAAATTATTAAGAAGAGTTTCCCAACTAGGAATTTTTTTATTAAAATTTCTTTCTACCTTAAAGGTCACACTAATTCTTTTGCAGATCCTAGTATGGGTTTGTATTTAGTTTTACCTTCTGATCTGTATGCGTGTAAGTAAGATGCACGTCTACCTTCAGGTATCCAACTACAGTGTATCCAACCGCTGTTAGGTTCACCCGGAGTGTAGAACTCAAGAATCATTTGATCCGGCTCAAGATTATTTTTAATCCAATCAAAAAGTTCAGCGTTATCGACGCCAATACATTCGAAGTCGGCCGCTTCAGCTTTGGCATGCTGTGAATTTGCAGAGCTGCCTATAGCAAGACACAAATCTACACTACGGAATCCGCTGGTTATTTTTACTCTGCCGAAGTGATCTCGCACCGGCTGTAAAATATTTTCACACAATGCTTTTAATTTTTCTACTTGCTCTGCACTAGGATTATTATTAATGCCCCTACGTATTGCAGTGTCGCTTTTGGTAAGTTCTGAAAGACTGAAGTTACGTGTCAAATTCATTTTTATATTTTATCCTATTATATATTTTTTTACTGTTTATTCTATGTTGCCTAAATCTATCATCTCTGAGCATTTGTGCAAACCTATTAATTTTTTTTAATTTATTCAATAATGAGTTTTTTGATCGATTTTGAGCCATCTATGTTATCCTCTAATTCTGCTTGACCCTTCCAGCATTTGTAGGACACTGATTCTGAATATTGTCTCTCAGCTTTACGCTTACCATTAAGGCACATTCCCATTGAGTCCTGGATACGCGCTTCCTTAATTTCTCCATTTACAAACATAAGTAAAGCTACTACCGCTTCTATCATTGTCCGTTACCGTTCTTGTAATGCATATCTCTAGCTTTGTCTTTTAATGATTCTATATCTTCTAAAACTTTGTCCATTTGTTTTCTTAAAAATTCTATATTTACTTTGTTTAAAGCCATAGATTCTATATGTGTATTTAACTTCTCGGTAGTCTTATAAAGATCTTCGATCATCATGAACTGCTCAGAATCAGCGGGCAATGAACCTAATTGTCCACGTGGCCATTTAATTCTAAACTCTGTATTCTCTGTTAAATCTTTTTGCATTAACTCTACTTGTGTGCTCAATTTGTTTTGAGTCTCAATAATACCGAAGTAAGCCCAGGTCCCGATCGCTACCATCGTGATCAAAGACACTACGGTCTTCATCGGCATCTGCACACGTGCTTCGTCTGATATGTCTAAAGCTTTTTTACTCATTTAATTTTGGTTTTGGCAGCGGAATTATAATATCTTTTAGCTCCATTTTCAATGGCTGCGAGGGCCGTACAAAGATAGCCAATAAACACAATAACAATATTAAAAATGCTGTGAATCTGTAATCCATTGAGGCCCTCTTTGCTCATTATCCTTTAAACCAGTTACGAATTTTTCTAAATGGCCAACATAAATGATGCCAAATATCTTTAATTATTTTCTTCATTTTTTTTCTCCTCCATTTCGTAAAAGAAATTATCAGTGTCTTCTGTTTTCCACTTACCGCTATCTTCTACGTTCCATTCACTAGTTTGGACCTTCCAATCAGGAACAGTATCTTTAACTGTAAATGATGGTAAATCCCAAATACATCTATTGTTCGGTTGTGCTGCAAAATTGCCATCGTCTAATGCAATTATGTGAGCGCACTTATGTTCGTGCGGTATCTCCGAGTGATCGGTGTCAACTATGTTACTCTCTGGATGAGCAAAGTCAATAGTAAATAAGTATTTACCATGATGCCATTTTTTATCTTTGCCTATATATTTACCTGCTTGGCCATCTAGAATATCATAACTAGTAACAGCAGGATAATAACTAAAAGAGTTCCAAAGCTCCAGTTCATCAAGTCTCTTACGTGGAACAGCTGCGGGTTCATAACCACGTTGAATAAAAGCCGTAATTGGGAGACGATAAAAGATTGCACCATTTTCCATAATCGCGTGCCATAAGATAGCGCGCCCTGACATGCAGGTAATACCAAAGATAATACAATCTTCAACTTCTCCATGATGTTTTTTAAGGTCATATAAATATTCTCTCCTTATCTGTGCATATTGCACCGGTATGTTTGCATTTAAATAAGCCATAATCAACCATTAATATCACCCCAAGTTTCGCCCTTTTCATAGTCAACTTTGTTGGGGACTTCCAAAGTCACAGCATTTTCCATGATTTCAACTATTTGTTTTGCATGTTCATCATCTTTAACACTAACACATAGTTCGTCATGAATTTGTATGTGAGCTACTATACCCGATTTATATAAATCTAACATTGCTTTTTTTGTCATATCAGCAGCTGAGCCTTGAATTAATTTATTCAAAGCTTTGTAAGTATATGCTCTTCTAATTCCTGGTCCGTGTTCCTGTAATGCTTCTTCGTGAGTTAATGCTTTATGCATACCGAATTGATTTGGTTCCCATAAATGAAACCTACATAATCGTCCCAAGAGAGTTCGAATTTGTCCACGCTCTTGAGCACGATTAGAAGCACTGTTCATAAGTTGCTTAACAAAGGGAACTTTAGCGTGGTACTGATCGAACAATTCTGCGGCTTTATCTTTTGATACACCTAACTCTGCTTGAAGTTTCGCTTTACCCATTCCATAAAACAATCCTAAATTAATTACTTTAGCCTGTGATCTTGGAATTTTAGCCATGTCAGCTACAACTTGGTGAAAGTCTGTAGAGGTATCATTTTCATAACTTTCTATAACATCATTTACAGAGGGAAATTTGTGCAAAGCTGCATAATGCACTACCAACCTAGGCTCTTGCTGAGAATAGTCAAAACAACCCCATGTATGGCCCTTCTCAGGTATAAATATTGACCTAATCATAGGTCCAAGATCCTTATTTCTAGCTGGTAGCTGCTGTAAATTAGGATTAGAATAACTAAATCGACCCGTCACAGTTCCGCCATGATCTGATCTAATTTGATTTATGTCTGCATGAATCCTACCTTTATGTTCATGTTTAATTATGGTATCAATAAAAGTAGTATGAGCCTTATTAACTTCTCTTGCTTTAGCAATCATTCTAACTACAGGATGACTATGATTTTGAATAAAGTTTTTAGTAAAAGAAGGTGCTTGTGATTTTGCAGTTCTTTCGTATGGTAAACCGAGTTTATCAAAAACTTTGGCAACACTTCTTGCAGCCATTAACTGAACGTCTATTTGCGTTTCTTTTTTTATTTGGTGCAGGAGCTTTTCTTCTTGCAATGTTAATTGCTGCTTCAATTTATGAGCTCGTTGAACGTCTACTCGGACTCCAAGGAAACGCATGTCTACCAAACAAGGAAAGAGATCAGTTTCCAATTCAAAAATAGACTCAACGTCTTGATGCATTAATTCTTTTTTAAATATTTGCCAAAGTTCATAAGTTAGTTCCGCATCTTTTTCTGCGTATGCTCCCACGTACATAGCCGGGAGTTGCCACATATCTGCTTTAGGATCTAATCCTCGAGACTTAGCTTCTTCGTTTAATGCATTTTCATTTTTACCATGACCTAAGTAATCCCAAGATAAACTATTTAAATCAAATCTAAATCTATTCTCATCAATTAAAGATGCAGCGATCATTGTATCTACAATTTGACCGTTAATTTTTAACCCCATTGATTTAATCCAACAAACGTCATACATGGCATTGTGGAATATTTTTATCGCATCCGACTCACAAATATCTTTAAACCATGCTAAAGTTTTTTTACGATCCATGTTTGGCCCTGATCCGTGAGCAATTGGAAAATAAAATTTTCTACCAGGTACAGCAACAGCTATACCTACAACTTCTCCATTACCGATGATAGAACCTGAACCTTTAGATTTTAAATCAGGATCTCTTGTTTCTAAGTCAATCGCGATCTCGTCGTATTTTCTTAGATCAGGATATTCTTCTGGTTCATTCCATTCTGTTTGTGCTTCAAATAAAGGTACCTTCATTTGTAATCTCTTTCTATTATCATTTCTATAAAATGTATTGCTTTTAATAAATCTTGTTTTTTACCTTTGTCTCGGTGTCTAATTATATATTTAATAGCACATCCTTCCGGATATAATAATTCGTTCTCTACTACAAACTTGCTTGGTTGAATTTTATATTTTTGATAATGTGATCCTCCGTGCTGCTTGTCCCAAACTTTACTCATAGTTGATATCCTTTTCTTTCAATTTTTGCTCTCATTAAATATAAGTTTCTTTTAGCTCTCGTACAACCTACATACCATACTCTATGCTCTTCGTCACGTTTTTTTATACTTTTTATTGTAGCCTCTCTAATTTTTTTAGCATTATCTAATACTAAAATTACATTATCACATTCACCTCCTTTTGCTGCATGAATGGTAGATACTTTAATTCTTGCTTCATCACTTAATTTTTCTTTATTTGATAACATAAGTCTTATGTAAATTTTATCTTCAGCTGGAGCATTATCAAAACATTCAAACCATTTTAAATCTTTCTTAAGTTCTCTATTACCCATATATTCTTTGATGTCTTCTAATGCTGTGTCTAGTATTGATTCGCCATTTAACCATTTGCTATGATTAATAATGGCCTTGTATAGTTTGGTGTTGTAACTTTTTTGATTTTTGTTTTCGTAATACAAGCCTTTGACTTTTAACAAATTACAAATTTCTTTCGATCTAGATATGGTCCTAGTTAAAATTAACCAATCTTGACTAAATAAGTCAAGATTCTCCAAGCTATTGATTTTACTACATAAACCTTCTTCTTCTCTCGCTAAATAATTTTTAGGTGCTCTCAATCCCTCAATTCTAGCAGTGATAATTTCTGAAATATCTTGCACTGCTTTTGGTATTCTTCTAGACCTAGACAATACTTTTTCTGTCGCTGGTTCTTGAATAAATCTATTAACATCTGCACCTGCCCAACCGTAAATTGCTTGATCATCATCTCCTGCAAGATAAACTTTTTTAGATTTAGATTTTAATATGTCGTAAAGTTTCCATTGTATTGGAGATAGGTCTTGAGCTTCATCAATAAAAACTACATCAAACTCTGGAATTTTATTAGGTTGTTTTACAATGTCATGAATCATATCTGTAAAATCAACTAAATTGTTTACATCAGGATGTTTATAGTTGTTATAATTTGCTTCTATATGTTTTAAAAGATCAGGATCTACATTAGTAGAATGTTCGGCCGTGCAATATTCATCCCAAACAGGTATGTCTTTTTCTTTTGCTTTTAAAATAATTTGAAAGTATTCGTTATCGCAAGTTAAATATGGTGAAGCATCCGTGTCTTTTTTTGCGTTAACTCTTACACTAAGTTCTTTACCAAGATCATTGTAGTGATAATCTTGCATTACATTTTCTTCTCTTAATCCTAAACTATGAAAAGCTAGTGAGTGTAATGTTTGAAAATATTTTAATTGTTTCTTTTTATATTGTGGATTTTTTTTAAGCATTCTATCTTTGGCTTCGTTAGCTGCTTTTCTAGTAAATGCAAAATAACCTATCTTATCCACAGCCACACCAATTCTAATGTAAGCCATGGCTCTTCTAATTAATTTTTCTGTTTTACCTGTGCCTGGTGGGCCGTATATCTTAGTTACTTTTTTCATCAGTCGGTGCAAATGTATCAACAAATTTTCCAGAAAAGTTAAATGTACCATGATGTCCGACTTCACAATGAACTAATGCGTGTAATTTAAACCCTGATCGTCTAACTAAACTACAAAAAGAAACATCTTCTCCATACCAAGCCCCTTGTTTTGAATCAAATGTATTTTCCCAAAAGTTATACAAATATTTTTTTTGTTTGTCTGATATCCCAGAACTATATTTTATTTTTAACGTTGGATAGTCTTTGATTAATTTTTCATAGACTGATCTATGTATTAAGGTAAGTCCTGCTGGTCCTCCAATAATTTCCGTGATCCCCGATTTATCAATATTAATATTTTTATAATCTGGAAATGCCACAGAGTAAGATACAGAATTATCATGAGTTTTTTTTCTGTAAGGTGCACAGATAAAATCTTTTTGAGCCATGATCATAGATCCAATAACTTCTGGTTCAAAACTTACATCTGCATCAATAAATAATTGATAGTCATAGTTTGATTCTAAAAATATAGCTGAAAGTATATTTCTAGAATAACCCACATAAGGCGATTTAAATGTAGATATGTTAGTTTTAATTTTAGCAGCTGTAAACTTATCAAAAAGTTTAAGCAGACTCAAACAAGTTGGTACTTGCATAGTGTCGTAACATGGCATTGATACATACACAGTAGGTATCTTTTTTTCCGTCATAGTATATCCTTTTTGCTTTTCATTGATATTATTTCAACAGGGTTTTCTTCTCTTTCAAAATGCATCATTGATATCTTAACACACCTAACTGGGTTATGTGATTTTTTTTCTGTTTCTTTTTTCGGATATCGTTTAAGACTCCTTAGTTCTGCACCAAAAAAATCCATCATCATTTGTCCCGTCCTGTCTATTTTAGATTTCCATTCTTTATTTTTTAAAAAATTATAGAAAGGATCAAAAACAAAATAAGCAAATCCATCATCAATTAATGTGCTACCACTTCTAAAAGAAGCGTCACTAACTGCGGGCACTCCATGAATATAATCATCTAAATGTTTATGAAGTATTTCTTTGGGCGAAGTACCTGGAGGAGCTTTTTCTGTTTTCATTCCTTGCCATAGGTTATCTAAAATATTTTGCATGTCATCACCTTTAATCCGTGGTGGTGGGATAGGTGTATGAGCACCAATTAAACGCCTAAGTTTTTCTTGGTCCATGATAAAATTAATATCTCTAGCTATTATTTGTTGCGTAGTTTCACCTTCTACTTTATCGTTGTAATGCACAGTAAATCTAAATTCTGGTTCAGGAGAATAATCTATTTTAATTAATGCAGAGAGCGCAGGAAATTTTTTAACTTTATCAGAGGCTACCCCAAACTTTCTTTTTAAACATTCTGATTTAACACACATACTATTGATAGGTTCTTCAGAACAAGTATGTCCTGCAGTTTCTTTTTTGTATGCTTTAATTTTTTGTTTTACTTTTTCATCTCCCCATATGTTATCGTAAACAATATAATTTCTAGCGCCTTCTAAAAGTTTTTCTTCCCAATTGTCTGGATATTTCTTTTTAGCAAACACCATGTAGTTATAAATAAATCTATCTCTGTAATCATCTAGTTTTGATTTAGACAATCTTTGTAGACAAACAGGACCATCAACAAACTCATCTGCACCACCTGTTAGTTCTAGACGCATAAGTTCTGTTGCAAATTCTTCTAGATCTTCTTTAGTTTTTGTGTTAGCCTCCACGACTTTTATAAATTGTTCAAAAGTAAACTCAGTTCCATCTAAATTTAAACCAACTCTTTCATTACGATTGTAGTAAGGTAAATTAATAAAATTACCATTGATCGGTTTGCTGTCGGATCCGATTCCTAATTGCGTTTGTTTAGGAAATATTTCTGTCGAAGCTTTGAGATCGAATGTAAATAATAATTTATCTAAAAAATTTCTAACAAAACTAGCTTTTACTGGTTCGTTAAAGAACACATAAATATGAAGTCCTCCACTTTTAGATTTAACTGGAACTACCGGAATATTTTTTTTATCTATTATTTCTAAATATTTTCTTAAATCAAAATTATCATATTCATCGGAATCTATATCTATGGCTCCAAACTTTGCTAATCCATCATCATCACAGGGTTGAATCCCAATAGATTTTTTACCATTAAGATGATCTAAATAGTCTGACTGCACTAATTCTTTAGCTGCCCAACCATATTTTAATTTAAGTTTACCTGTAGCGGGATCTTTGTATGCAGAATTTATATCTGCATAACCATAATCTCTTTTAAGACCTGAAAATATATTTATAAATTTTTCTTCCATCTTTATATTTTAAAGGGTGGCTCCACTCTCGCTTCACCACCCCAGTTGCAACAATTCCTTTTAAGGAATTCTAGTAGTGAGCTGCCCCATCAGTTGCTTTTGCAGTATCATCCATGCCATGTTTTACTTGAACATCTCCTTTAGAAATACTTTCAGCAAAACTTTTAGCTTGTTGATACAACGCAGCGTTCTCAATTGGACCTATCTTGCTCACTTCCCAACCAAACCATGTGCCTTTGTCATTTGACTGTTGCACAGTTCTTAGTTGATAAAGATGGCTAAACGATGCGGGAGTAAACAATCCTTGTTTTCCTTGCATCTTTATACTTTGCATCATGCTATTCCATTTCCTACTAATTTTTAATTGAGTAGATTTCATAGCAATCAACGCAGTAGTTGGTGTATTACCATTAGCTATAACAAAATGTTGCGCAGTTTTTTCAATGTAATTACCATTTGGCAATCTATCTTTAAAATCTGCACCTCTAGTTGTTTTAGTCATGATGTCACTTGAAGAGGGGTAGATATTCACAGGAGCACCTGATCCATCTTTTCCTCTATCTTTCCACTCTACGTATTCGAGTTTGTAGTAACATGGGATTACTTGAATCCCTTTTTCACCATTAAAGAGTTCACCTGTAACTGAGTTATAAATCATTCCAGGCTCTGCTCCTTCTACATACTTGCCGTCTCGCTTGTTTACTTCAGGAGACAACTGACCAAGTATTTTAAGAAACGGTAATGCAAGATCATCTTGAGTCACCGTTCCAGTTTGTACCGATGCATCAGTTTCAAAATTAACTGTAGCCAATGCACCGTTCTTCTTTATCGTCGGTTCTTTTGTCATGTTTCTTATTTCCTTGTTATTTTGGTTCTGTTTCCTGCGAACACGTTAAACAGATCCGTGGGCATCTCGAGACCCTTTTCGGTACGCTCACGGACCAGTGCTTTAAGAGTCATAGGTTCAACCTTCAACTTTTGGGTCGGTTGATAGCCTTGACCTTGCGCAAGGACAGCAAAATTTGCCGCCTTGTTATCTTCGTTACGACCAAAGGAAACGGTGATCATATTTTTAATAACATCACCTAAGCCATTGTTACGAAGCCAGTTAAATGCTTCTTCCTCTTTTGCTTTAGGAATAGAAGCACCATAGACGGGTTTGACTTCTACGCCAGCCCCATCTTCTAAACTAAATTTTGATATATTCATTTCTGTCATCATGGTAGGTATAACGTCACCAGATAAAACTTCTACATCTTTTTTAGTTTTTTTTAATTCTTCTTCTTGTTTTGCTAATTTATCTTCCAGGCCTCTTAACTTTATTACCTGTTCAGATAATTGTTTAATGTCATTCGTTTGCACGTTAGCCAACGAATCGACTTTGTCCTCTTCTAAATTAATAGAAGATTGTTGCATCTTTATTTTTTGTTTTATACTCATGTCTTTTTACCTTTCGTAGTAGTTAATAATGTTAATATAATGTCATAATATCCTATGTCAAGCTTAATCTTCAATCTTTCCTTTTTCATATATGTTAATTTCTATTGGATAATACATTTTTTCTTGTCGGTCCCATTTTAACAATTTAAATTTACCGCTAGTTTTGTCTGCCACAATTGCACATGCAACCCCTATGATAGCTGGATCGCCTGTAAGTAGTAAATAATCTCGTTCACTATATTTATCTAAAAGTTTTCTTAATTTAAATATTAAAGGACCAGGGGATAAAATAATTTGTGAATGTTCAGGTAGCAACACTTGAAGCTTGCCATATTTTTGAGCACCCATAATATTAAATTTTGGACTACCAATTTTTGTGCCGGGTAACTCTTGAATTACATAGACAATAGGTTCATCATTATGTGCGGGCACTGTATTTAATGTTGTTAATACCATATAACTTTCCTATTGACTTGTTATATATGTTTTGATATGCCTGTCAATAGAAAGAAAAATTACTATGAACTATAAATTTAAAACTAAGCCGTATGCGCATCAATTAAAGGCGCTTAATAAGTCCCATAACAAAGAGTTGTTTGCTTATTTTATGGAGATGGGTACAGGTAAATCTAAAGTATTAATAGACAATGTATCGATGCTTTATGACAAGGGCAAGATTAATGGATTTTTATTAGTGGCCCCTAAAGGTGTGTATAAAAATTGGTATGATTCAGAAATACCTGCACACATGGTAGATCACGTAGAAAAAAAAATGGTGTTGTGGCAAGCAAACATTACAAAATCTCAACAAAAAAAATTAGATACTTTGTTTGAACCAGGTGAAGATCTTCATATTTTAATTATGAATGTTGATGCTTTTAGCACAAGTAAAGGTGTAGAGTTTGCAGCTAAATTTTTAAGATGTCATAGAACTTTAATGGCCGTTGATGAGTCTACTACAATTAAAAATCCTGATGCTAAAAGATCTAAACATATATGTTCCTTGGGCCGCTATGCTAAATACAAAAGAATTCTTACAGGATCACCAGTAACTAAATCACCTCTAGATTTGTATAAACAATGTGAATTTTTAGGGGAAGGTCTATTAGATTTTACATCTTACTATGCGTTTAGAACTAGATATGCCATACTTAAAACTATGAACTTTGGTTCACATAGTGCTAAAGTTCCTGTCGGATATAAAAATTTACAAGAATTATCAGATAAAATTGCTGTGTTTTCTGACAGAGTTTTAAAAGAAGATTGTTTAGATTTACCTGATTATACGTATCAAAAAAGAATTATACAGTTAAGTAAGGAACAACAAAAAATTTACGATCAAATGAAAAACGTAGCGTTAGCACAGATGGACGGCAAGTTAATGACTACCTCTACGGCATTGGTGCAACTAATGAGACTCCAACAAATTACTTGTGGTCACTTTAAGGCTGATGATGGTACGCTTAAAATTATTAAGAATGAAAGGGTCAATGCATTAATGGACATATTAGAAGAGGTAGAGGGTAAAGCTATTATTTGGGCCCATTGGAGACAGGATATAGATTCCATAGTTAAAGCTATTAAAAAAGAATATGATCCGGGTTCCGTGATGACTTATTATGGTTCTACTTCAACTGAAGATAGGGCCAAAGCAATTAAAGCAATCCAAGATCCTAAATCTAAAGTTAGGTTTTTAGTAGGGACACCCCAGACTGGTGGATATGGTATTACACTCACAGAAGCTAATGTTATGATTTACTATTCTAATGGATATGATTTAGAAAAAAGAACTCAAAGTGAGGCTAGAATTAATCGTATAGGTCAAAAAAGAAAAATGACTTACATAGATATTATATGTGAAAAAACTGTAGATGAACGTATAGTAAAAGCTTTACGTAAAAAAATAAATATAGCGTCTGAAGTTATGGGAGAAGAATTAAAAGCATGGATTTAATAATTTTAAATGACGGATTGTATCATTTAGTAGAGGTTTCAAAAGAAATGTTGGGAGATATAAAGTTATTTGCCGAAGTAGATTGTTTTGATCTTTGTGATATTTTAAGAGTAAAATTAACTAATTATGTTGGTGATCCCTTAAATCAACACATAATGAAAGATGGAAGTGGTGATTTTTATGGGTGTATTTGTCGTTAATTCTACATGTGATTAGAAAGCACAGCTAAAAGTATTGCACCTAAACCGCCGATAATCCATTTTTCTAATC
>VTLG01010719.1_pt1 | contig 13638 bp, 27 predicted proteins | sample 4694571 | NCBI WGS metagenome assembly VTLG01 (sample SAMN12604809, study PRJNA352737) | marine metagenome | biome: ENVO:00000447; feature: ENVO:00000209|ENVO:00000569|ENVO:01000036; material: ENVO:00002151; isolation source: viral sequences binned using virsorter ...
TCTTGTAAAGCCAAGTGATAATTTTGTTCAAGGTAAAAGATATAAAAGAAAAGTAATCGAAAAAATATTTGATTATGATGTAAAAATATGTGTTCAAGATGCTTACAATTTGTGTAAGGATTTGGATATAAACGAGGAAGCAGTATTAATTGTGGCTCATATGTGCTTTCAATTAGGCAGAACAAAGACATCTAAATTTGTTAAAATGTTTGAAGCATTAAAAAATAAAGATTATATTACTGCTGGATTTGAGATGGAAGATTCGTTATGGAGAAAAAAACACACACCAGCGAGAGCAATGAGGTTAAGCGAACAGATGAAAAAGTTGACCTAAGAAAACACAGGAAAAGAATAACGACAGATGAGGAAAAAATATTCATAATGGAAACAAGGGAAAAATATAAACAAGAGGATTTAAGTAAAAAAATGCAAAAAATTTCAGATGCACAAAAAAATGATGTTGTGCTTAAAAAAAAAACTAAACTCAATAGTATCGGCTTTCCATTCAATGATCCCTACGGATTATCAGAAGCTTGGTGGAAAATCTTTACGAAACCGAAAGTAGAATAATGGGAATATTAGATATATTTACAGGTGGAAGTATTAAAGCTGTTGGTAATATAGTTGATGAACTTTACACTTCAGAAGATGAAAGAAACCAAGCAAAGATAACTTTAGAAAAAATACAATCAAAATTAAAAGAAAAGCAATTAGACATTAACATTGCAGAGGCGAAACATAGATCATTATTCGTTGCTGGATGGCGACCTTGTCTTGGTTGGGTGGGTGCCTTATCTGTTGCCTATGTTTATTTATTACAACCAATACTGAATATGATATTGCAATTATTTGATGTTCATATAGATTGGGTCGTTCTCGATTTAGGTCAGCTTATGCCTTTGATACTTGGTATGTTGGGTCTAGGCGGATTGAGAACTTTTGAAAAATCGAAAGGAGTTTCAAAATGAGTAAATTATTAGATTGGATTAAATACAATGAACTGAATCCCTTTGTAAAATGGGCGATAGTTTTTGTAATAATCTGGGCGGCACACCAATACATCTTACACTAGAAGTATGCCTAAAATTAAAATAGGTGGTAAAATGATCCACGCAAAATATCCAAAGAAATCAGGAAAAGGGAAATCATACACCTATGGCAAAAAGAAAATCGGCAAAGCTAGAAATCGTAATAGATAATAAACCTTACGAACTTCAAGAAATACATTGGCTTGACATTGTGGGTGATTCCACGATTGCAAGTGCAGATGAATTTGACAAGATGAAATGTGCAGAGATGGTCAGCGAGGCCTACATCTATAAAAAAGATAAAAATTTTTTATATACTTTTTCATCTTATCAGAAAAACGATGTAGGTTTTGGTGATAGAAACATCATTCCTTTAGGTTGTGTGCAAAAGATAGAAAAAAAGACTTTATCATAAAATGGCTGAAATCTGGGAAATAAAAACCCTCATATCTCAACGAGGTTAAGGTTTAAGGGTAGTAGCTGTATGATTAGACCCCCATTTTTCTTATTGTTTTTGATCCAATAAAATCTCTTGCTTCTTTATTTTTTTTATCAAGATCTTTTTTTATTTTATGTGCTTCTGTAAAAGCATTTTTAAAGACTTCAAGATCAATTACATTTGGTTGGTTAGCTTCAAAACTTTCGATAATCCATTGCACTATTTTTTTTTGTCCTTTGGTTAATTTATCTTGATTTTGAGTTCTTAATTCAAGAAAAAAATATTGATCCATATTTTTTAAAAGAAGTTTAGTTCGTTTTTCGTAACTTCCATCGCCAAATTTATCACTATTTACATAATTATAATTTTTCATTTTACTTCTCCATTATTAAGTTGTTCATTATTCTGTGTATTTTTTAACAATATCACTTAATTGTTGTGAGATAACTTGTGCTTCAACTTTAGTTAGATTAATCCAACTAGCACTACCATTCTCTAAAAAATTTCTATTATCGCCTTTACCATTCTCAATAAAGATACCCCAATTATCGCTATCCTTACTTAATCTTTTTGCTTTAAATATTTTCATTATTATTCTCCATTTTTTTAATCATATAATTATATTAAGGTTTTCTTAACATAATTCAAGCATTAAATTAATTAATTTAGGTTTTTATACATTGTTTTTTCATTGGTTTTCTTGGCTTTTTATATACCCCAAATTTCACTTCTTGCTTTTATTATGTGTTCATTGTTCCACCACCAATCATCAAGTTTGGGAACTATCACAGATTTGAAGTCATCAATGGATTTACATTGCTGAAAAATATTAGCGCAACTGATTAAATTGAACTCAATCTCTTTCATTAATGTTTCTTCATCTTCAAGTTCAAGCATTTTAGCTTGTGCTGGACTAACAACTAAAACTTTAGCATTAACTTTTTTCTTAAATGTTTCTTCCAATGCTTTTTTATAGATTGCAGTTTGTATCTTGTAGCCATAACGATATTCAAATCTTCCTGTTGATTTCAATTCAATCAATGTAATTTCTTCATCATTTTCTAAAGTTATATCTGTATAGCCATAAAAAGGAACACCACCGATATTCGTATCTATCCTGTGTCTTTCTCTTTTATCAGCAGTATCATTGGGATAGAAATATTTTAAATTACTTAATTTTTTCAAATGTTCATAGCAATTCGTAATCATTTTGCTGATCATTTTTCTTTGCTTATTTCTTTCTTCCTCATCAGCCATAATGACTTCTGGTTGCAGATCATAATATTCTTCAGCTTTTTGAATACAATCTTGAAGTTCCAATCCATCTGTAAATAAAAATTCTACTCCATATTGAACTGCATTACCTCGTTCCATCGCACAATTACCAGCAAAGGGATAACCATAAATGTATTTAATGACAAACTCTGCTGGTTTATCTCTCCAAGAGTTCATTTTACTCGGACTAAAAGGCAACATAGGTCTATCTAGTTTGCCATCAAACTTCTGAAATATTTTTTTATCCATTATTTATCTCCATTTTTTTTAAAACTTTTAATGCAATAATATCTGATACATCATTAACATTGGATAGGGTAATTTCGTCAATATTTACCAATTTTTTTAAAATACTTATTGATATTCTTAAATCTTCTTTCCATTGATTTTTCCACTCTTTAACAAAAACATCATTATCATCTCTACCAGAATAATAATCTGGTTTTAACTTATTTTTAGTTTGAAGAATTTTATATTTTAAATAATTAATTAAGAATTGCTTTTCTTCTTCAGTTAGTGTTGTCATTTTATCTCCATTTTTATCTTGTTTAACTGTTGATCAAAGAAACTCCCTTGATCTTTATTTTCTTCATTCTTCCAGAATACATTACACAATCTGAAAGGTTTTTCACCCTTAAATCTGGGTGGAATAATCTTTTTTGTCTTTGTCAGTAAAGCTGATTCTAACTGTTCGACACTTAAAAACATCTTCTCATTTGTTTCTGTCAAAGTAAGGATAGCGCCACCCTTTTGAATAGCTTTCTCAACTTCATAATCCTTGATACTCGCCTTGCCTTGCCATAATCTTGCAATGTTTCTTTCGTAGTATTTACTAGTGCTTTGTTTCGTCATTTGTTTTCTCCATTTTATATTTAGTTATACAATCACAATCACAAATAGATTCTTTCATTATGTCAACAAGATAATTAAACTTATCAATTAAAGGCCATTCTTTTTCTAATTTTTTTATAATAGATTCATATTTACTTCTTTTTTCTCCTATTGCATCTAAATAATATTTTAAAGACAAACTTAAATCCACATATTGCTTAAACAATTTACTAAATGCTTTGTTTTGAGCTCTTTCTTCTTCTCTTAATTCTTTAATTGATTTTTTCATTACTTTTGCATCTATCTTATCCTGTAAAATAGTTTTCAATTCCTCATTGAACACTTTGTCTATTTCAGTTCTTGTATGACAACTTCTGCATAGAGGAATAAGATTTGAAATTCTGTTTGTTTTGTTTTTGGGATCGCCACCCATCTTGCGACCTATCAAGTGATGAATGTCCACAGCTTTTTTATTGGAACAACCCCAGCAGTTAGGGGTATGCTGATCTGCATACCCCCAAAAGTTAGAAAAAAGTTTCTTATAATCTTTCATTAAATGTCAGGCGATTGGCTGAATGATTCATCTTTTTCTTCAAACTTAATGTTTAAAGTTCCATCATCATTTTTCCAAATAGCTAAAGAATAAGTTTTATCTGATTCAAAAACAATTTGTTCTTTCACTCGAACATTGCTGTTTGAGTAAATGGGTTTTGTATCGCCCTCTTTTTTTTGATCATTCTTAAATGCTTTGAAATAAGTTTTATTAAATGTCATTTTTTAACACCTCAACTTTCTTTTGTGTTGATGCTGCATTACCATCATCATCATCACTCGCTAATCCATACAATGATTGAAGTCCATATCGTTTAGCATAAGTAATAGCAGAACCCATTTTCTGCGGATTATCTTTGTCAATGCCATTAATTAAAATTGGAACACAACAAGATAAAGTTTCTTGATCAATAGTATGTTGCACTATTGTTTTTACAAAAATATCCTTATGTATCTCTTGGTATGTCACTACAGTTCCATTTTCTCTTTTTGCTCTATCCAATATTATATTTTTATATTCTACTGATTGAGAAAAAGACAAACCAAATTTCACACCAGAATTAACAGCATTAATGACACTTGTTAAATCCGAATATTTACTTTTAAAGTACGGATTAACAGAATCTTTTAATGCCTTGATGTTTAACTCTTGAAATTTTGTAAGAGCTTCTTTCAAAGTTTTACATTCTTCTATTTTTGTATTTGATTTTTTCTTTGGTGAATCCAAAGATTTTTTTAAGTCGGTCATAGTATGTACCTCCATTTTTTAGTTGTTTATATAGTAAATTTGCCTAATTTAAAATAGAATAACCTCTACCTTTCATACAATTATTTACTATATTTTTCTTGGTTTTTAGCTCTGGTGATAACCATAATACTCGCCATCGCATTTTATTATAAACGACCTTACTGCCATTTATAAAATCATTGGTATTGTCATCTGCTATTGCTCTGCAAGTTTCCAAATCATCGTGATAATTATTCATTGATGAATTTAATTTGGCAGATGACTTTCCTTTACTATCAACAAGTGGTGTATAGTTAGTTGAACAAGCTGATAATGTTAAGGCAATAAAAAAGATGATAATTTTCTTATCCATTCTGCTCTCCATTTTTTAAATTTAGAATCGTAGATCTTTAGATTGATGGGATCTAAATAATAGTCATAGCCACTTTCAAGATAAACATTCGCCCATAATCCATACAACCATTGTCTAGGCATTGGTGTTAAGATCATTCCTTTTTCATTTACTTCAATCTTAACTTCTTTCTTATATCTATTGGACTTTTCAATTAACTCGTTATCCAATTCTTTTGTGATCTTAAAAGACTTGCCATTACCCAATGTTGAAACAACATATTCAGTATTGTCTGGAAGTATCTTTAATCTAGGTTGATTCATTATTAACTCCAATCCTATCTAAAAATTTCTTCTTGTCAAACAATGGCTTTCCATCGTCATTTTTCGGACTTATTTTGATAAATTCTTTGACGAAAATATCAGCTATATATTGATAAGGATGTTCAAAATGATGTATCCAATTTTCTTCATCTTTAAACTTCTTTACAGTATCAGCGACAAACTCATAATGTCGTTTTTGAAATATTGGGTTTTTAAAGTTCTGCATTTAATTTTTCCTCCTGTAATTCGTTATCAAGCCATTCTTCAGCCGATTGCTTTGCTTGTTCAATAGTCTTGCAAGTATAGTCGGTAAACATATTCACTTCCTTGCCATTATTAAAAACATTAAAAGTTGCTGATCCATTCCATACAATCTTAATGCTGTGTTCAAATTCAAAAGCTGTTGTGCTGGTTGTCATTACCTACCTCCTGTTTTTTTATTAATAAATTGAAAACCATAATCGCTTAATTTATAAAAATAACGATTTTTGCCTTGAAGTTTATTAATTATTAAGCCGAGATCAACAGATTTATAAAGTTCAACACGAACAGTTTTATCAAGTTCATTATCGAATTTATGAAAATGTAATTCGGTTAATTGTCTGCAAGTGAACCAATCTTTATTACCGATCATCAAAAAAAGAATATCAATAGTTAAATTAGAAACAGGAAGTCTAGTACGACTTGCTATTTCCTTTTTTCCTAGATTGTCTTTATCGTATTCTTTAAATTGAGTACCATTCCAATATACGCCATTACCTTTCCTTTTAGTAATAACACCATTATTTTGAATATGATCTGCAATTAATTGTTCATCAGTTTTTGGTTTAACTGATTCAATTACAGATTTTGGTTTTTCTTTTTTAATTGGTTTGCCACCAAGTTCTAATTCTGCTTTTCTCAATACAGCTTTTTTAAGTTTTGTTGTATCAAAGCCATTATTTTGAAAAGTTTTAATAGCATCCAATATTTCTTTAGGAATTACCATTATTTTTTCTCCATTGATAAAACTCTTTTGAATTGTTTAATAATAGATATAGATGCTTCTTGTTCTGACATTCCATATTTCATTAAAAAATCTAATGTATTGTCAATGTAATCACTTACATTTTCATCTATCTTTTTCATTTCCTTAATAGTTTTCATTTCTTTAGTTTCGTTTTTCATTATTTTTTCTCCATTATTTTACTAGACATAACGACATTATTATCACTATCTCTAACTTCTGTTGTATTATCCAAAAACCATATTTTGAATAAATCTTTTGTCTTGCCATTAAAGTATTCGGTAAATTTTTTAATTCTTTTAAATGGTTTTTTTATAATTGGTTGAGAGTTCAGTTTTGTATAAACTTCAATCGCCCTCTCCCAATCTTCTTCTTTAAAAAAGATTGATGTTCTGTCTTGGGTGTTAAATATTTCATAAACCTTTTTTTCATTTCTGTAATACATTTGATATTTAGGTTTCATATTATTCTCCATTGTTAAGTTGTTCATTATTAAGCAACCTCATATTTATTTTTTAAAAATGATTTTGCTTCATTAAGTTTTTCAAATTTAGCGACAAAATTTTTAGTATTATTAATAAGTTGCACTTCATAAATTGACCAGAAAAGATCATCATAACCTTTGTCAATTCTTAATGAGAATACACCATTAATATTAGTAAGTGATTTTAATTTAATTCCCCAATCATTATAAAAGCTACCCCTAAAATAATTAGTGCTTATTTTATCAGCACCTAAAAATTGTTCGAATCTATTAATTGTTCTTCGAAATCCTCTAATAAACATTATTATTCTCCATTGTTAAGTGGCTCTTTATTGAGCCACTTTGTTAATATATTTTTTTGCTTTTTCTAATGAAGAATAAAGACTACCTACTCTAATTGGTCTCCATTTTGTTTCTCCTTTAAAATTAATATAATTTTCAAATCCATTAGAAATTATATAACGATCATCATTAGAAGGTAATTTAGTTATTGTATAACCATTATAATTAATCTCTTTAAGTTCCATTTTGTTCTCCATTTTGTTAATCATATAATTATATTAAGGATTTCTTAAGGTAATTCAAGCATAAAAAGAATTAATTTGTGCTTTATTTTTTGTTGGTCTATATAGGTTTTTAGGGATTTTTTTATATTTCCTCCTAAAAGGGTGTCGTTATCTCCATTTCGGCACTCTTTTTTTTATGGTAAAGCGAGATAGTGAACGAATCTATACTCCAGCAACAGATAGTCATTTATTTAACCAAGAAACAATATATATATAGTTTTAGATTTTTTCATTGCCCCAACGAAGGTAAAAGAAAAGTTTGGTATTTGAAAAAACTGAAAGCTATGGGTTTAAAAAATGGAGTACCTGATCTGATATTAGAATTTCCTAAAAGTAAGTTTGTTTACTGTGAAATTAAAATGCCGAAAGGCAGATTAAGTCCAGCACAAAAGCATTGGCAATTAGTGTCAAAGTTTCTGGGAACTCCTTTTTTTGTACTGCAAGGCACTTATGAGGAGTGTCGAGAACAAATAGATAATATTTTTAAAAAGTACAGATATGCAAAGATTAAACGCAAATAATTTAGCTAGGCGATATATTAAAATCGTTGAAGAAAATAGATTATACTTTAATAATTATATTACTATTTGTTATGAAGTAGCGAATAACGAAACAAAAAAAATGGAGTGTAAAAATGTCAAAAATTTGGAAAATGGGAATAAGTCCAGATCAATTCATCGCTGATACAGTTAATCTTTCAGATGATGAAATAGGAAAGTATTTTAGATTACTTTGTTATGCTTGGAAGAATAAAGCATACTTGCCTTTGGATATAAAACGAGTTTGTAATATCGTAAAACAATGTGATGAAAAGTCCATTCAATACCTATTGGAAACTTTTTTCATTAAAGATGAAAAGGGTTATTTCTGCAAGGCACAAAAAATAGAATTTGATTGGGTTGTTGAAAAATCTGGTAAAGCTGTTGAATCTGCTAATAAGAGATGGGATAAGCAATCGCATACCGAACGCAATGCTAATTATAACTATAATAAGAATAATAGTAATAGTAATATAAATAAAGATATAAATAATGCTTTTGAGAGTATTTGGTCTGGAATAAAAGTAAAGCGAGGAACAAAAGCTAATGGTCTTAAATCATATAAAAAGATTCACGATAAAATAAAACCCAACCTACTCATAGAAAAATTTAATCTCAAATGTGATTCTGTAAAAGATCAGCAGTTCATTCCACATTTCAGCACTTGGCTTAACAGCGAGGGTTGGACAGAAGAATTGGCTACTGAAACTAAAGATGAATTTGGAATACATAATCGTGATCCATTCATAAATTTAAGTTTATGGAAAAAGGGAATAAAAACATTGAATGATTATGATGGTGATATTGTCAAGGCATTTAAGGAAAATAAAATTCCAAAAGATGCTATGCTTAAAATGGGTTTTTCGGTATAATTGTTTATGATCATTTTAGATGAAGATTGTTTGAATGTTAATGTATTGCAAGGTGCTTATACTGTTGAGGAACAGGATAAGACCTTTACTGCGTATATTCAATTCGGTAATTTTCAATCTAAAGAGGAAGCGAATTTGTATTTGTGTAATTTTTTAAATGAGAGTAAACAAAAGATAGTGAATTTTGAACAAACATTTACAATGCAGTAATGAAAATTGAACTGATTGAAATTGACAAGATCATACCCTACATCAACAATCCTCGAAAGAATCAGAACATAGACAAAGTCGCAAGTTCCATCAAAGAGTTCGGCTTTCAACAGCCATTGGTCGTTGATAAGTCAATGACAATCATTGTAGGTCATACTCGATACGAGGCATCAAAAAAGCTAGAGTTAAAAAAAGTGCCTATAACCATAGCTGATCTAACACCACTCCAAGCGAAAGCATATAGAATAGCTGATAACAGAGTTAATCAAGACAGCGAATGGGATTTTCCATTACTGAACATTGAATTTACCGATCTTCTGGATAATCATTATGAATTGGATAATCTTGGATTTGACAATAAGGAATTGGAACAACTGATTACATTTGATGATTCTTTTGAAGAACAGGAAGAAGTTGAAAAAGTTACCTACAATATGTTTTCAAAAGATGAGATTGTTGAGGATTGTTTTAATTTTTATAGAAAAAATGGCTTCCCATATAGAGATTTAGCTATTCATATACAAAAGCAAAAACTGAACAGGTTAAGCAATACAAGTGATGACAGTTTAATTAGAAACTCCATTTGTAGTGATGTTGCCGACACTTATCACAAACACAGATATACTTTATCTGCTGGTGGAATGAAATCGCCATTAACAGCTTTTAACAATGATGTTGATTTGAAAAAAGCGATTAGACTTGAAGTGGAATCTGGAAGAATATTAAAAGGCGAATATTTTGGAACATTAGGATTGATTAATGGAACTCAAGCTTGTTCTAATTTTAGACCAAGTTTTGCCAAGTATTTATATGATAAATATTGTAAAAAAAATTCAGTTGTTTTTGATACTTCAACAGGATTTGGTGGTCGTTTGCTAGGCGCTATGTGTTCTAAAAAAGTAAAAAAATATATTGGCATAGACCCTTCAACAAAGACACATAAAGGCAATATTGCAATGTGCAAATCTCTAGGGTTTGAAAGCAAGGTTGAACTTGTTAATTTACCAGCAGAAGATGTTGATGTAGAAAAATATAAGAATAGTGTTGATTTTTCTTTTACATCTCCACCTTATTTTACAAAAGAGCATTACGCAGAAGAAAAGACACAATCATTCAAACGATATCCAACTTATGATGAATGGGTGGAACATTTTTTAGAAAAGATGATTGCATTGCAACACAAAGCATTAAAAAAGAATTGTTATAATTTAATCAATATTGCAGATGTGAAGATCAAGGGGAAAACATACAATCTTGTTAGTTCAACAATACAAGTTGCAGAGAAAGTTGGATTTTCACACGAAAAAACAGAGAACTACGAATTGAATCATAGATTTGGTGTTGAGGAAAAAGGTATTGCTACAGAGCCATTATTGATTTTTAAGAAAAAGTAGTAAAAATGGCAGATATTCAAGAAAAAAAACCCTCATATCCATTCGAGGTTTGTCTTTTAGGTAGCAAGGTGTATGATTGTATCTCCTAAAATTGATGAAAAAATAGCACATTACAATAAAAAGATTTATGAACTAACTCCTGTTGAGAAACACAAAGGCATTTATTTTAAGAGGGACGATTATTTTGTGCCATTTCAAGGCAATAATAAATACGATCTCTTGAATGGTGGAAAAGTAAGGCAATGTTTATCTTTATTCATTCAGAAACAAAAAGAAATAAAAAATAAATTCAACAATACTGTATCAACAGCAACATCTATTCATTCTCCACAAGGAACAATCATATCAAGAGTGGCGAAAGAATTTAATTTTAAATCAGTAATAGGAATAGGCAACACTACAGTTGAAAGTGCAGTTAAAAAATGTTTGCCAATAACAATGTGTGCTGATCTTGGATCAGAAATTGTTTTATTATCAGATACACAGGCATTCAATACTGTTTTGTATTCAAAACTCAAACAGCTTTCTGAAGAAATACCTATGTTTATTGTTATGTTCGGTGTTAATTTCAGCGATTGTAGAGAATCAATCATTGATTCAGTTGCTTATCAAGTTAAAAACATACCAGATTGCATTGATACTTTAGTCGTTCCTGTGGGTAGTGGCATTTCTTTTGCGAGTGTAGTTGTTGGAATTTACACCTATAAGAAGAAAATCAAAAGAATTATTGCTGTTCAGCCATTTGGCTATGACAGAAAAAATACAATTAGAAACATATTATCAAAGAATCCTAAAAGATTTTTTTATAATTTTGAGTATTATATAAGTAATTATGCGTATCATAAGAAACTTAATTTGAATGTTGGATTCGATTTAGACAACATTTATGAATCAAAAGGATTTGAAATGATGATCAATGATAATATAATAAATGAAAAAAAAGAGAATGTTTGTTATTGGATTGTTGGAAATAATAATATAACTAGACATTAACAACTGACCGACACTCTCGGTATAAGAGGATTAAAAAATGGCAAGACCGAAGAAGTATAACATTGACAAGAAACAAGTTCAAAATCTAGCAAGACTTGGTTGTACAAACATAGAAATAGCAGATTTTTTTGGGTGTGATGAAAGTTTAATTCGTCATAGTTATTCCGAATTTCTGACAAAAGGGAGATCAGAGCAGAAATTACGATTAAGACAGCTTCAATGGAGTTCTGCTGAAAAGGGAAATATCGTAATGCAGATATTTCTAGGAAAGAATATTCTGGGCCAAACTGACAAGATCGAAACAACTCATTCAGAAAAACCTTTGCCTTGGTCTTATGATTAATGGGTTTAACTACACCTCAACAGCAAGTCATAGACAGCAAAGCTAGGTTTAGAGTTCTCATTAGTGGCAGAAGATTTGGCAAGACCTATGTTGCGATCAATGAATTGGCAAGATTTGCAAGATACCCAAATAAGCAATGCTGGTATGTAGCGCCTAGTTATAGACAGGCAAAGCAAATTGTTTGGAGTGATTTAAAAGAAAAGATTATTAAACACAGGTGGCATAATAAAATCAATGATAGTGATTTATCCATTTTATTGAAAAATAATTCAACTATAGCTTTACGAGGAGCAGATAACGAACAATCATTAAGGGGTGTTGGTTTGGATTTTCTCGTAATGGATGAATTTTCTGATATTAAACCTAATGCGTGGACAGAAGTTTTAAGACCTACATTATCGAATACTCAAGGTTATGCTTTGTTTTGCACTTCACCAAAAGGTTATAATTGGGCTTATGATCTTTATATAAAGGGAACACAAGACAAGGAATGGGAAAGTTTTAAATATACAACTTTAGATGGTGGTCAAGTAACAAAGCACGAAATTCAACAGGCAAAAAATGATTTGGATGAACGAACATTTCAACAGGAATATCTAGCGAGTTTTGTCAGTTATGCTGGTATCATCTATTATAATTTTGACAGGAAAAAAAATATCATAAATAAATTTGATAAAACAAACGATACAGTTCATATTGGAATGGATTTTAATATTGATCCAATGTGTGCTGTCATTGGACAAATAAAAGAAAACAAAATATACATCATAGATGAGATTCAGATTTGGAGTTCAAATACAAACGAAATGGTTGAAGAAATAAAAAGACGATACAAGCAAAAAGTCATCATCTATCCAGACCCAAGTGCAAGACAAAGAAAAACTTCCGCTGGTGGTTTTACTGATTTAGCGATATTAAAGAACGCTGGTTTTGAAGTTTGTTGCAGAAGTTCATCGCCTTTAGTTAGAGATAGAATAAATGCAGTTAATACGAAACTTAAAAATGCTAATGGTATGTCAAGTCTTTTCGTGTTAAATTCTTGCAGAAATATGATCAAGAGTATAGAAAGACAAGTGTACAAAGAGAATACCAATGTTCCTGACAAGGAAAGTGGCTTTGATCACTTCAACGATGCAATCGGCTATCTTGTAGAATACTTGTATCCTCTAAAAAGGGAATTTAAACCGAGCAAACCTCGTAGGTGGAGTTGATGGCGATATACAACAGAGATTTTTTATCAGTTAAACACGATCTGTATAAAGAAAATATTTCTAATTGGGAATTTTATATACGATCTTATTTAGGGGGTAATGATTATAAAAATGGCTATCACTTGCACAGATATATTTTAGAAACACCAGAGGAATACGAACAAAGAATAAGACACACTCCCATTGATAATCATTGTCGAAATGTCATTCAAATTTATTCAAGTTTTCTATGGCGAGTTCCACCAAGTAGGGATTATGGAAGTCTAACAGGTGATCCTCAATTACAATCATTTATTGCTGATGCAGATTTAGATGGAAGAAACTTCAATAATGTTATGCGAGATTTACAAGTCAACGCAAGTATTTATGGCAACTGCTGGGCGATAGTTGACAAGCCACAAGTCAATACAAAAACAAGAGCAGAAGAACTGCAACAAGGAATCAGACCTTACCTATCAATCTACACTCCAGAGAACATTGTTAATTGGCATTA
>VTLG01013564.1_pt1 | contig 13638 bp, 18 predicted proteins | sample 4694571 | NCBI WGS metagenome assembly VTLG01 (sample SAMN12604809, study PRJNA352737) | marine metagenome | biome: ENVO:00000447; feature: ENVO:00000209|ENVO:00000569|ENVO:01000036; material: ENVO:00002151; isolation source: viral sequences binned using virsorter ...
GAAATTATAATCATTTGAAGTTGATTCTATATCACATTTCTTTTTAGTCTTTAACGATCTTTCTCCCGACTTTAATATACTCTCAATATGATCTGAAATTTTTCCATCATATCTATGAATTAATCTAGAACTAGATCCTTCATTACGAATATACTCTTCTGATACTAAACTCAAAGAGACTATAGTTTTATTGGCATCTTCATAGAAAGGAGTTATCTCATTTACATTCAACTTAACTTTAAGTTTAACATCATTGTTATCAGTGAAAGCAACAGATACATCTTCAGTTCCAACTAAAGGTAATCCTTCAAGAGCAGACTGACCATCAATAGTATTACCTGTATCAGTGTATATAACACTTACCTTTATAGAATCTTGAAGAATGCTTTCAAAATATTGAAGACGCACCAATCCATTTACCAAACTCACAGTCTTTGAAGATGTGTTTGATGTGATGTCAACAGCAGTTACATTTGCTGGTGTAGATAGTTGAGATGTTACTTGTGCCATACTTTATTTACCCATGTACAATGTGAGCAATGGATCACTCGCATCTTCCGAGGATCCTCCCCCTCCACCACCTCCAGATGATGATGAAGTAGAACCAGAAGTTCCACCGCCACCTTCTACTAATGGTAATGGAATAAACTGGGTGCTTCCTTCATAGAATCAGAGCTCTTTTCTTATCTTCTCCCTTCAACTCTTTCATCTCAGGTTTTTTCTTCTCCTCTGCTGCTGGTGCTCCTGCTGCTGCTGGTTCTGCGGATGATACACCCTGTTCATCAGGTGGGAAGAAAGATTTAACTAAAAGAGGTACAAACTTAAAAGGATTAACTACATTAAGAATATTTGGGAACTTATCTATCTGACCATCCTTACCTCCAGCAAATCCAAGACCAGAAAGCCAATCATAAATACCAAGCATCTTAGCACCTTTAGTAAGTGCCATTCTAACTCCACCACCCTCTGGTATTGTAATAGGATCTGTTATGATTACATTCTTTATAAAGCGTGTGACTCCTCCACCAATCCAACCTGCTACTGCCTTACCTGCATTAAAAATACCCAACAATTGCTTCTTAAGTTTCTCACCTACTGCTGATAATCCACCACCAAACATCAAGGTGTAAAGCATATCACCAAACCACACACCAATTGTTTCACCAAGTAATGTTCCTATAACAGGAATAGGTATGAATGTTCCAAGTGCTCCACCCAATGCAGCACCAATCGTTTTAAACAGTGCCTTTCCTACTGGATCTCCAGAAAGAATAGAAACTATACCAATAACAAGAGGGCCAAGAATAGGAATTTTACCAAAGAATTTAGAAAGAAATGGTTTAGCACTCTTCATTGCAGGAGCAATAAGCTTTGCTGCCTTACCAAATAATTTTACAGCAAACCCACCAATCTTACTTGCACCTTTGGTTGCTAAACCTTTACCTGCACCCAATAAATTTTTACCTACACCTGCTAATTTACCACCTACACCTTTTGCAAGATTAAGTGCTTTACCACCTACATTTTTTGTTAGATTAAATGCTTTACCCCCTATATTCTTTGCAAAATTTCCCACCTTACCAGCAACCTTACCAATATTCTGTGCTAATTTTACTCCTCCTTTACCAAATATCTTAAGACTCAAACGTTTAAATGCTTTACCTAGACCTCTTCTAAAAATTTTAAAAGTATTCTTTATTAAATTGGTAAAGAACTTTCTAAACTTAAGAAAGACTAAACCTATTACTCCAAGAGCATTCACTACTTTATTCAGAGCTCCTCCCAAAGCTTCAAATATTGCAACTCCTTTCTCACCAAAGTTATCAGCAACAAATGATTTCACACTATCATATACTTTATATCCCCAATCAATTAAATTTACCATTGATTTTAACAACCATTCAGCTGAGATAAGTATATTTTTACCTACAGTGACTAGACCATCCATAAAACCTTGAAGTTTAGGATTATCTCCCATGTTTACAAGACCCATCAAAACAGATCCAAAAAGAAAACTAATAAGGAAATTTGATATCCTATCCATGAATGGAACCTTAAGACCTTGAGGTTTTTTACCCTTTGGTTTATCTTTTTTCTTAGATGACTCTAATTCTTTCTCCCTTTTCTTTCGTCTTAACTTCTCTTTGTTCTGCCTTTCAATCCCCATTCTAACTTTAGATAGAACTAGAGAATCTTTTAAAGCATTACTTATACTACCAAGTTTTATATTAACTGTTTGAAGACTCTTAGCATGACTAGAACTAATATACTCACCCTGACCTGATGGTATAAATTTCTCAGCAGATATCTTTGGAGATGCCTCTGATTCACCACCACCCATCATCTTTTGTATTCTTGCTCGTCTATCTTCTTTAACAGTCATCTTATCTTCTTATCCCCAATGTCTGTTCTTTAGCCATACCACCACCAGCAACAACACTGAATGCTGGAATTGAACTTCCAGTTGCTTGGGGAGCAGATGCTCCAGCACCACCAGTGACAGCAGGAACATTTATTTGAATACCAGATCCAGATCCAGATCTAGATGGTGGAGGTGGAGGAGATTGTAATTTATTTTTTACAAAGTTAAGAGCTCTTGAACCTAAACGGCGAACTGCACCACCACCTTGGAATCCTTGGATAGGAACGAAACCACCACCATTCATTCTGACACTTTGAGTTATACTATCACCCACATTCATCATAGTATTTTCCATTGAACCTGGAACTATTTGATTAATCTTATTTGCAATACTATCAGGTTGAGCATCAGGCATGGCCATCACTTCATCTAGTTGAGCAATCTTTTCAGGTGGTGCTCCATTCTCAACCATTATATCTCTTGTTAATTGAAGTCCTTGAGTTACTGACTCACCACCCATCTTACCAAAATCTGGAATCACTGTCCCATCCATTAACACCATAGATGGCATTCCCATTTCAGAAATTCTTTCTTTTGCTTCTTCAGGTGAAACATAATTCATTCCAAAACTAAAATTACCATCTGAATCAGTACTAGAAGTTGTCTCTGTATTAGTAATATTTGCAAAACCACCACCAGAATATCTACCCATTGTTGGCATATTAGTTCCACCAGCAGCTGCATTCATACCAGCAAGAGTATCAGAACCATACTTCTGCACTGCACCCTTACTCATCACAAACTCACCAGGAGTTAGCATCGCAGGAACTGTATCTTTATCTCCTTTACCAGGAACTGGCCCACCTTTATTAAATTGCTGTGGTTCTTGGAGATTTTTCATCTCATCTACCTTATTCTGACTCTCTTGCATCTCAGAAGAAGAACCTTTTTCTACACCATCAACACCTTCTTGAGCTAACTTCTCACCTTTTTTATCATCAAGATCCTTATCTATATCCTTACCCATTCCAAATATACTTTTTACCCCATTAATAATCGAAGGTATAGTTGCTGCCACTAATGCTATTCCTGCTATCCATAGTGCTCCTGGCCCAAGTATAGTTCCCACAAACAAAATAAGACCAGTGACCAAAATAGGCCACCAATCCTTAAAGAATCTGAATAGTGTTTGAATTTTACCAGTATTTTCTGGATTCCCAAACCATTCCATCAAACTTAATACAGCTCCACCTAGCAAGAAAGTTTTTACAAAATTAGCTAATTTTTCAAACAAAGATGTAACAGGTTTAAGAACTTTTTCTGCTCCACTTTTAAATGAACCCCATCCTTTTTCTAAATTCTTCTCATCCTTCTTAGCATCATCTTTCTCTCCAGCTAATCTTGCATCTTCAGCCTTATCCTTTTCAAGATCATACTGTTCAGTGGTTGTCTCTGCAATGGATTCAACCGACTCTGCTATACCTTTAATAGTATTACCTATATTATCAGAAGACTTCCTCATCTTCATGATGTTTTTCATTATAGTTATCTTCTTCTCAGCATTACCAAGTCTTTTTTCTACACCAATAACCCTACCAAGCACCTTCTTCTGAGAACCCAAAGATCTACCCATAGATTCATGGGTAACAAAGGGAGCTCCTTGTTCTTTTTCTCCAGCTGGTCTGGGTAAATCAGGCATTACTCTGTTCTTGTTGTTGTTTCAGTCTCTCTTCTTCGAGATGTTGTTTTAATAATGCAACGTAAATGTCTCGTTCCCAAGGCATTAAATTTTCAATCTCTGTCAAGCTGTATTTATGATACTGCATCAAGGCAAAATTGAGTCTGAAATAACTCTCAAGATCCATATGGATCATGCCTATGCGAAAAAAGACGCTAAGCCCTCCAGTACCACATCACTCTTCACTTTTGTATTTGGATTGGTTACCTTAATAGTATGAGATAATTTAGGCATTGTTGTAAAGAACTCTTCAATCTTTTTAAACTGAGAAGAATTCATCGACTCAAGGAAGTCATTCATCTCTTTCTTAGTGCAATCAGATGCAGCAAAAGATTCTTCCTTTGTATAGACCTTATCAACACAAGATCCAATCAATTCAAATGACTGTTCCATTTGATTTTTCTCATCAAAATCAAAGTTGTTTTTAATAAATTCATTCAAGGATGGATACTTCATCTCCATCATAATATTATCATCAAGTTTAATTTGATTAGTGTGATTATCATCCTTCTTGATTTGTATATCATCTAAGTTAATAGTAGTTGGAACAGTAGTCTCTTTATCATCTGGGCAAATGATATTAACTTCTAGTTCTTCACCAACAGACTTACCTCTAATATTTAAAAACAAATATTCAATGTCAAATGTAGGAAGTGCTTCCACCTTAATACCTTTTGTGAGAACACATGCCTTAATAACAGCTTTAATAGCAGTTGTAATCTGCTTGTTATCTTCACTCTCCAAAGCAATGACAAGTAACTTCTCTTCTTTAACTAGAAAAGGTCTGTAGCTAACAGGTTTTCCAGTCGATGGCAACTCCAAACTATAAGTTGGAGTAGCAATTTTTGGTAAAGGCATAATCTATAATATTCAGATCGTATATTTATATATAACAGTTTTTATCGGCTTAGTAAAGAACCTGCCAATCCTCCAGCAAAATCTCCTAAGAAATCATTACCTGTTAATCTATCCACAGCACGATCAACTAGACCACCAACAAAGGATGCAGTATTAAACTGTGCCATACCAAAAGGATTAAGTATGGGATCATTGGCATCTGGATCTGATGGTCTTGCAGTATATCGAGAGTAAGTAAATGACACGTTACATTTTAAAAGAGATGATGATTCATAACTCACTGGCATTGATGAAATTGATAGTGGATACGCATTAACGAAAGTATATGTTAATGGTATTGCTCTTCTAATTCTATCAGCACTACCTCTCTTTGCTTCTAAATTTTTCTCAAACTTTGTAATTTCAAGTTGACCCTTATACATGTTTGGGAATCTCATTCTATAATGATACTCTTCACTATGAGTATCTCCTCTTTCATTTGTAATATATGACATCCATGCTTCAAAATATCTGATAGGTAGATACTCTACAGCATCACAGTAAAATGTAAGATCAATACGATCATCAAATATTCTACGGTGAACATGCCTCTCAGTGACACCAGTGAAATCATTTGTTAATTCAGTAGTTGCTAAATTAGATCCAGGTAATGATGTCTCTGAACACATTAAATTTAATTTATCTTTTGACTCGGAAGGTAAACCTCTACCATTCAATCCTATAATACCTTGTCGTTTTAAGTACCCAACAAAACTCCCACTCACATCTCCCTGTTGTCTAGGATCTCCAATCATTACTTGGAAATGAGACGTAGTAGCAGGATTTAATAACTTAGCCTTAACTTCTGAGAGTGATCTTGAACGTGGTCTTGGTGATGCCATTTATAAATACTATTTGACCTTATATATTATGTATGCAAGATAATGGCAGAAAGTATTAAGAGTCGGTATAAACCAAAGAATCCACAAAAATATCAAGGTAATCCCAACAATATTATCTGTCGTAGTAGTTGGGAAAGAAAGTTTTGTGTATGGTGTGATGTAAATAAGAATATAATATCTTGGGCCTCAGAAGAGATGAGTATTCCATACCTTTCACCAAAAGATAATCGTGTGCATCGTTACTATCCAGATTACTTAATCAAAGTAAAAGAAAAGAATAATAAAATTTCAAGTTATGTAATTGAAGTGAAACCAAAGAAGCAAACTCAACCTCCTAAGAAAAGATCTAGAGTAACTAAATCATATATCTATGAGTGTCAAACATATGCTATCAACCAAGCAAAATGGAAAGCAGCAAATGAATTCTGCAAAGATAATAAAATTGAATTTAAAATCATCACCGAAGACGAGTTAGGAATCAAATGAGTAGACTAGAAGGAAACGATATAAACAATCCAACCAACGATCCTGAAGATATGATGTTGGAAATAATGGATACATTGAAGGATACTGTAACACCTATTCCAGATGTAGGAATGTATTGCACCTTTGTATATAATGCTAAGACTCCTGGATATCAATACGATCAACATCCTCTAGTCGCAGTCACAGATATATTCTCTTGGGGATTCCGTGGTCTCAATTTTCATTGGCAAAAACCAAGGAATTATACATGGTCTGAACTAGCAGGGCAAGTATATATTGTTCAATATGATGAACTTGATGAACTCCTCGCAATACCCTATGCAAAATTCATCCTAAATAAATAAAAAGTCTCATAAATGGCAAACTATGCAAACAGTCCTAGTTGGGTGAGAACATATATTAATGACGACGGAACTGAATATCAAATAGCATATAGAACAAAGACCACATGGAGTGTTGGTGCAGGTGGAGCCCCTTCTTCAGGTTCCTTTGTAACTAATTTACAAGTGGATCGTGTTGCAATAGACGCTGGCATCACAGGTGGTGGCACTAATGCAACATGGACTACTGGAGCAACAAGAGGAATAGGAGCTAGTGGTGCATGGGAAAGAAAATATCTAGATACAACTCAAACAAATTTAGGTTTCGTATTACCTGATAAAGGATGGGCAGATCTAAACAATAGAAAAAGTAACTTCGGTGCTCAAGTTAATAATAATGCAGCAGTTTCAATAGCAAAATATTTTATCACACTTGGATTCGGTAAAGGTGGTGGGCTTGGTAGTCAAGCAGGTGCAATGAGAGAGATATCTAAGAGTCAAGGTTCAGGTAATCAAGGGAATCCAACTGATGCAGGTGAAGCAGGTAATCGTTTTGCAATAAAATCTCTTCCTGAAGAAGATTCAGCAAGAAAAAAACAAAGAGATAAGTATCAATCATCATTTACATACTTCTATCCAGTAGCACTCAAAAGAAATTATACTCAGGATAAGTTATCAATATCTGTATTAAAATATAAAGCAAGAGAAATAACAAATACTTATAAAATACAAAGTCGTGAGAAAAGTCACGGTGGTGCAGCAAGAAAAATTTTAGGAACATGCATACTACCTGCTCCTGGTGGTATTGGCGATCAACATTCATGTAGTTGGGGCCCTGATAACATGGATCCAGCATCTCTTGCAGTCGCTAATGCAACCTTCGAAGCATTGTCAAAACCTGGTGGTGTTAATGAAAAGGCTTCAGAGATGATAGATAGAGTTAAAAAGGCAGGTGCAGATATTAAAAGTGATCCAGATATATCAAAAGCATTAGCAGCAATGTTTACCAAACAAGCAACTGGTATGTCTGGTAATATATTAACAAGAAAAACTGGTAATATTCAAAACCCAAATATGGAGTTGTTATTTAATTCACCAACTCTCAGACCATTTGCATTTACATATAGAATGAGCCCTAGAAATAGAGAAGAAAGTATAATGGTAAAGAGAATCATTAGAATGTTTAAACAATCAATGATGCCTTCTCAATCACCAAGTGGATTATTCTTAGAGTCACCTAATACATATAAATTAAAGTTCTTGAATGGTAATAAAGGAGAGCATGATTTCCTACCAAAAATAAAAGAGTGTGCTCTTACATCATTCAACGTTAACTATACTCCTGATGGTAACTATGCCACCTATGAGGATAGTTCAATGGTAGCATATGAAGTTCAGTTTGGTTTCCAAGAACTAGAACCAATCTTCAACCAAGATTATGGTGCTCTTGATGGTAATACAGATCAATCTATAGGTTACTAATATGTCAAAACCATACTTCCGCAACATACCTAAGTTTGAATATGTCAATCGAACAAAAGATGGTCAATTTATTTCAAACTATACTGAAGTAAAGAACTTCTTTAAGAGAGGTAAATTAAGAGAGGATATATTCCAAGACTTAACTATCTTTGAAAAATATAATATCAAAGGTGATGATAGACCAGACAATGTTGCTAATGAAATGTATGGCGACGCTTCTTTAGACTGGATAGTTTTATTATCAAACAACGTAGTGAATGTTCATAATGAATGGCCTATGCCACAACAATCATTCGAAATATATCTATTGGATAAGTATGTAACACTTGAGAAACTTGACGAGATTCATCACTACGAATCAAATGAAGTTAAGGATAGCACTGGAGTAATTATATTTCCTAAAGGTATTAAAGTTGGTGCAGGTCAGAGTGTAAGTTACCATGAACCTATGACAGATGAACAGAAAACAGTCAACCCTATATCTAAAGCAGTTACCAACTATCAATATGAAGAGCAATTGAACAATGATAAGAGACGTATCTTCCTACTTAAACCAAGTTTCCTTAATGTTGTCTTTGATGATCTAGAAGAAATGATGGAATACAAAGAAGGATCCACTCAGTATGTGAGTGAATCCTTGAAACGTGCTGATAATATTAGACTATATGAGTAACTAACTTTCTGCTAACTGCTGAAAGTAAGACAAGGCATCATCCTCATCTGAATCTACTTTGGTAGATGCAGTAGGAGCAGTCGCTGCTTCAACTTGTCTTGTAGCAACGCTACGTGCGTCGTCTTCTACCTCAACTTCTTCATCTAAACGTGCTCTTTGAGCAGGTCTCTGACCAAGAACATACTTAAGACGCTTCTCAAGATCTTCATAAGACTTGAACTGATCCGCAGCAGTTATAGATGTAAGAGAATACTCCTTCTTCCATACTGCTTCTAATGCATCATCATCGGTAAGCAATGGTGCTACAGAATCAAACTCAGAACTATCATAGTTCCAGAACCCTGCAACTTTCTTTATCTTCAACTTGAAGTTTGCACCCTGCCAGAAATCAAACGGATTGATTGCTGTCTCATCTTCAAACTCAGGTTGCATTGCTTCCATAACCTTATCAAAGATCTTCTTACCATATTTGAATAAGAATACTTTACCCTCATTCTGAGGATTGGTAGGATCTTTTACAACATAGATGTTGCTGTAGTAGGATAACTTACGTTTCTGTTTACGAACAGTATCTTTATCAGACTCATTGCCACTGTTCCAAAGAGTGCGGTTGTAATCTGAGACTGGATCTTTACCACCACTTGTGGTTAAAGAGTTCTCAATATACCAACCACCAGGCCCTTGGAAGGCATGAGAGTATAGTTTTGCCCACGGAATTTCTTCTGCATCTGGTGCAGGTAGGAATCGGATAACAGCATAACCGTTTCCTGTTTTATCTAGTTCAGGTTTCCAAAGGCGGTCATCTCCACCTCCAGAATTATTAACCTTCTCTACTTCTTTGACTAACTTAGCAGTCAGTGAACCTAAGTTCGACTGCTTCTTTAGACTTGCGAAAGACATTCGGATTTCCTCGGATTAATTAGATTTGGCTTGTGTAACTTTGTTATTTTAGGATTAGTTTTGGGGGATGTCAAGTTGAGACTTCATTAAGTCAACCATCTGTGACATTTGATTAAACATAGTACTGATGTCAACATTTTTAGGGAGACCCATGATAGAAGCAGACTCTATGATTTCATCTTTCATTTTCTTAGCATCAGGATCATCAGATAAACTCAATCTAGCATAGACAATTTTTTGCTTATCGATAAGTTTTGACAACTGTTCAATGTGAAATAACTTTTCCGAATCATTAAGATAAGGAAACTTCATGACATCATTATAAACTTCTTCTTGAAGTTCATGAATCTCTGCCATTTCTGCTCTTACTATTTCTGAGTCAAAGAAACTCATTCACCTTCCTCATTATCAACGACTTCAACTGTTCCAGTTGGAGCCTCTTCTTTACTACCTTCAATTTGTTCTAGTACATCAATTGCACCAATCAATTTCAAACGTGTAGTAGCAAGACGTTCATATTCTTCACTCACAGTTTTCAATTGCTCTTTTAAATTTCCAAGAACTTCACTGTTTTCAAGAGCCATGGATGACAACCTCCTTTAGTATGTTTTTATAACGGGATACATCAATATTTAGGAATGGTGAATATTTTCTCACCCTTCTACTGACGGTTTCCCACACTGGATCCTTTAACTTTTTATCAAAGTTTTTAGTATACCCAAATATTATATCATAGATCACCAAACTTTCAAGGCTTAAGTTACCACCTAGAAACTTTTTAAGAACTATGGGATGACCTTTATTGCAATTGAATGCATCATCAACCTTATTATCTGCAAACAACTTCTCAGATTCTTCTTTAAAAATATATGACAATGACTGAACCTTCTTCTGCCAATCTTGATATCTAACTTCCCCTTCTTTAATCATCTCACCTATCCACAATGACTCTGGATCAGAACAGGATGTAAAGTTAGCAACAAAAAATTCTTCTACTTCCTTATCACTCTTCTGTCTTGCAAACTTTTCAAACCAGAACCTATCCTTTCTCTTATAAAAGGCTTGCTGAGTTGCTCTAGTCTTACCATGATACTTTATATAATCATAGTTATCTTTCGTGAAGTGATTCTTCATCGCAAGGTAGCATTTATAAGCATCAAATGGCATCATCTTCCTCTTCAGCATCTAGTTCTGTAATAGCATCTACAGGAACCTCTGCTGCTCCTATGCGATACCAATGCACATCATCACCTGTCTTATAACTTGGTCGCTCACCAAGATACTCAAGGTCAGGGAACGTATGATCCCGTAACATTGCTTGGAGTCTCCAATGTATCAATTCACCTTTGGTAGGCATTATAAAAAAGTAATAGTGTAATTTTTTTGGTGGAATTTTTTTCCCACATTTATGGAATTAAAAAACCAATTTAGCCCGTGAAGTTCTCTTCAAAAAGTTTAACTCTTGTGCTTCGTATTTAATTTTTTCTTTAAGAGGTTTAGAAATAAGTTTAGGAACTGATTCCAAATCTATTGCATTGAGTTCACAGAAAGAAACTATAGCATCAATGTAGTTCATACCAGTGTGGGTTTGAACCATGCTTTCTATTTCTTGTGCAAATCTTGCAGGGCAAAAGAATTTATCTTTCAGTGCCTGTTCTAATTCAGTTTTCTCCATTCTTCTCCCCAGTATTGTGAGATACAAATTCTTTTATGTAACGTACTAATAGCTTAATATAATCGCCTTTATTCCTTTTGTCAAATACTTTTACATCACCACCAGGTGTAACCATGATAGTAATTAGTTTTTTCACAGGGATTCCAGTTAACTCATAGTATGCAGATGCATAGAACATTTCCTGAACAAAGTAGTTTTCCAACCACTTCTCAGGTTTAATCTTCCCAGATGTTTTAAAGTCTATGACTGCTAATTCACCTTCATACTCCGCTATACAATCAACTCTACCTGCAAGACCAAGATACTCAGAGTAAAGAGTTCTTTCTATAGCGTGTACGTTATTTATCTTATCCAGATATGGTGTAGCATGGTGAAACATAAACTGGGTTGCTGGTTTAAAGTTATTCCAATCTATTTCTTTATTCAACATATAGAGTTCAACTGCCTCATGGAAATCAGTTCCACGAGCCGTTGCTTTCTTTGTAATGCGATTTGCTTCCTCAATACCAACTCGCTTTCGCCAGTTAACAAAGATCTGTCTATTGTAAAAAGAAGTTACTGATGTAATAGAAGGAACCCAATCTCCATTAGGAAGATTGTATAATCTTATTCCATTCTTTTCTTTTTTTTCAAGTTCAAGATCACCTAAGTGATTACAATGTTCAAAGTTCATTTAAATCCTTTACTAAGATTGGGTTTCTTTTTTTTAAATAAAAAACTTACAGGGCATTTACTTTCCTTTTCTGTTCTAGAAAATAATTTATCTTTCCAGTTTTTATCTTGCCAACCAGTCTGCTGTTTCTTTGCATATACATTCTTTATTTTATTAATTAGTTTAGGATTTTTCTCTTCCTTAAGCATGACTCCATCATCCAAATTATCTGTTGGATAAAAACGTATCTTACAAACAGGATCACCCCTCCTAATAATAACTGGTTTAGTTTCATCAACCACTGTGAATGCAAGACTAGTTGCTCTTGACCAATTTGATAAATTAAACCAACCACTAACAGCAATTAAATTATTATTCAATGATGTCATTGGATGAGAGTCAAACTCAAACCAAACATTATCCTCCTCTGTATAAAACATAAACATTGGAGATTTTAACTGCAGCACTGGTTTTGGTGCAGTAAAATAATCATCAGTGTATTCTAATAAATTTTGAGCATTAGATCTAACATAATTCCCTTCGGTAGTTCTGTCAACTTTTGCTTCAAAATCTATAGGAGAATGTGCTATGAATACTCTATTGTTTTTGTGATGAACAACAGGGCATTTTGAATGAATATATTGATCATCTAATCTTTCTCTCTCAAGGCAGTGGCCAGGAGTATCAACTCCAAAATAATGTATTTTTGTGCTCATTACATACCCATTTCCAGTTTAGTAAGAATGTATTCCTTAACCAATCCAGATCTAACAATATCCTCTACTCCAAACTCAACAATATTAACTGACGACATGTTACGCAGAATCTCCATGAATCCTATGATACCATTCCTTTCATTAGTCTTTACTAAATCAGACTGAGTAGCATCACCACAGAACATTATCTTACTATTCTCACCAACCCTTGTAATAATACTATCGAGTTCGTGGAAGTTTAAGTTCTGAAACTCATCTACAATGATGATTGCTTTATCAAAGGTAGTTCCTCTAATGAAACTGGTGCTCCAAAAAGAAATAGTTTCCTGTGCTTTAAGATTACCATAAAGCATTTCAAAGTCTGCTTCACTTGGCATCTCAAACATATACTTCACCATATTCTTATAAGGAATCTGATAAAGGAATGACTTATCCTCATGATCACCTGGTAAGAATCCAATCTCTCTAGTAGATACAAGTGACCTCACAAGATATATCTTTTCATAAGGAGTATGAGGATCTAATACATCATGCAATGCATTATAAAGAGTAATGAAAGTTTTACCTGTTCCTGCAACACCATATGCAATGAGGTTTTTATCCTCTTCATAGGCCTTGTAAAGCAATCTTTGATTATCTGTGAGGGGTTCTATATCCCTCATCATATCAGTATTGATAGGTTTCTTTCTTTTCATCTGCTTAGATGTCATCCCAACACCAATCGGTTGATCTGATTTCTTTTTACGTGGCATACTGTTTAATTAGGATCGGTCATTACAGATTGAGTTGCAGACTCATAAGAGCCTTTCTTAGCTAATCTTCCAGAGATACCTCCAGATTTTTCAGCCTTCTTAAGAACTTCACCCCATCCAGGATTTTTATTCACGAGTTTATC
>VTLG01008309.1_pt1 | contig 13635 bp, 18 predicted proteins | sample 4694571 | NCBI WGS metagenome assembly VTLG01 (sample SAMN12604809, study PRJNA352737) | marine metagenome | biome: ENVO:00000447; feature: ENVO:00000209|ENVO:00000569|ENVO:01000036; material: ENVO:00002151; isolation source: viral sequences binned using virsorter ...
GTGAGATGAGTCTACCATCCTCATACACCTCAACATTCCTTCCCTCCGATTGTAATTTTTCTGCATAACGATATGCTGATTCCTTGTTACCTACATACTTTAATCCATCGCTAACTTCCACTTGCCAAGTAGATAATTGGTACATGAAGGTTTTTCCCTTTTTCTATAGTGCGAACACTATTATTTATGAAAATTAAGATCTTGACTTTATAATTTTCATAGCCAAATCATGACTATCTTTTTTTAACTCTTTATTTAATTTTTCAACTTGATATTGTTCTAAATTTAATGTCTTTAGTGCATGGGTGATTCCTGCCTTTACCCCTCTTTTATAATATAAACTGGTAATAACAGAAAATGCCAAACACAATCCACCGATTTCTAACCAACTCATGTTCTATCCTTTTTCTTCAATTCATTTGTTATCCATGCAGCTGCAATAACATTTTTTACTGGTTTTGATATTGCTCGTCTGATGTGTCTTGTACTTATTTCTAACATATCCTGTTCTACTCCATTGTTATCTACAATGAAAAAATTCCTTGCACCAAAATAGTTCTGGAATTTTCCCATATTGTTTTGAACATCTTGCCAACTTTTCTTTACTAGAGTGGGTTTTACTGAACGTGTTCTTTGTTCGTTTCTGTGGAGTGCAACTTCTAGTGAGGTATTAACGAAAACCATTGAGGTTTCATAACCAATTTGTTGCAACATTGAGGCTTGTCTTGCAATTTTATCATATACATGACCAGTACCATCTATAAGAATACCTAAACGACCTTTAATTGCATGACCTTTTTTCGCTGCAGTTACTTTCTTTGCTCTTGCACGTTCTACATCTCTTGGTTCTGTTTCTGAATCGGGCATCTTCAAGGAAAGACCTTCCTTCTTTAAATACCTTTCAAAAGCATCATCAGAGTTAATCATCTTCAATCCCAATCCACCAGTAGATTTATTAGCAATATAAGACTTTCCAGATCCAGGGCCACCGGCCATGAAAACGGCTTTGAAGATATTGGGATCGTAAACTCCCTCTTTTAAAAATTGGTCATATGTTATCATAATACTATTTATCTCATACCAGTTCTTGCTGATTTTCTAGTTATTGGTTTTAAATTTCCTTGTTCTAACATAAATTCCACCTTCACATTTCCTTGAGGTGGTTCGTGTCTAATTTCTCCAACTTTTGAGGCACTTACTAAAGAATCTTTCATTACTGTCATAGTCATAGTATGCATTGCTTCTGAAGGTGTAACTTGATGTTTCAAACTGGTTATTAAATATCTACCTGACAATAGCGGATCCATTACATCCGCTCCACCTTGTGAACCAGTTGGTAATGGTTTATTTGATGGTATAATAACATTTATCATATCTCCACACATGATATTAGTATCACCATATGTTTCAATCTTTAATGTGAAGTAATCTCTTTGTAATTCTCTAGAAATTGATTCTTGTAACCATTCTTCTGCATTATTATCTGTACCCAAACCAGACTCAAAATGTAATTTACTACTCGCGGTGGGGTGTACAAATATTTTTGAGGATTCATATTCAGTAATAATTTTATCATCTATTTTAGCTTGAGGTATTAAAGTACCCACTCCCCTATTTTCTTGATTTGTATTATTTCGTTTGTGAAAAGTATCATTGTAGTCATAATCAAATTTCTGAATGTTTTTATTAAATATGTCATGGTAGTATAACGTAGATGATAACATACCTAACTTTACATTCAGATAATTATTTGAATTATCGTCTACCTCCCATGATAAAATAGTTCCCAAAGCTTCCTCAATATTTTTAGGGTCTTTAGGTGGTTGTGATTTATAGACTCGTTTATGAGGAATATTTAAACTTCCCATACTTCCTATCAAACTATCCATAGATCTAAAATGGATTCCTGCTGGATTTTCAAAAAATAGATAATGAGGAGCTTCTTCTGAACCACTTATAGCTTCTTCTTTTAATAAATTTATTGTTTGAAATGGATTAAGATTGGGGATTATATATTTTCTAATATTTCTAGTTTTTTCTATATATAATGATTTTTTAGTACCTAAAAAATTCTCATTAGATAAAACCTCTACCACCATATCACTTATATTTCCTTTAAATGATTTTGATATTTTGGTACGGAGATTTTTGTAATGTTCTAAGGTAGTCCATTGTAGAACAAGAACTTGTTCTCTATCTGTTTGTTGAAATCGTTTTTCTACATTATAGATAATTGCATGATAATCATTAAAATTTACATTCCCTTCGTGGCCAGGAGTTCTAAGAGAAAATAATAATCGTTCTTGTCCTAATAGTGGTAAATTTTCTGCAATTCCAGAATTATCAGTAAGTAATATATTCCCTGACATATATGGTGAATCTAAACTTTGGTAAATACTAAGTTCACCAACCATATCTATAACATTTATACTTTCTCCTGAACTTCCTACTATAAGAGCTCCATCTAAATGATAGTCTCCCGCAGATTGAAGTGTATTAGAATCTGCCATATTATTTTATATTAAATTTGAAAATTCTTCTGTAAAAAATCCAAGATATTCATTTCTTAATAAATCAATCGATCTTTTTTCTTCATTCAATGCAGTTTCATATTCATAATTTGTAATTGGAGTTGCGTCTGGATAGGTAGTATTTTCAACTTCAATTTTTATAGTTGTATCACCAGAGGTTTGTGTTATTTCATAATGATGAATTTCTGCAAGTTGTGCATCTGTATATTTGGATGTAATATATTTTTGTATTTGTCTTGTAGATTTAGGCCAATCATGATGAATATCTGATATATCATTTAGTATCATGACAACCCAATGATAATATGGACTGCCGTGGTGCATATCTGCAACTATTTCTGGAGTCTCATTTTCTTTAATATCATATGGGTCTAACATAACTACATTTTTTTTCATATTAGCCCTCATTCTAACTCTTTTTAAAATATTGGTAGCTAATTTTGCAGAATCCCCATTACCTATAGGGTCATACATTAATGTTGGAAAGTTGAGAAAATAAGACATATTAGAAACCTTTTAGTGCATCTTCTTTGGTGATAAGTTTTGTTTCTTGGAAATCAAGTTTCATATCAATTTCTATAGGAGGCGCACCTGAAATGTTACCTTCTATTGGTCTGAAAGTTTGATACCCATTTGGTGCATAGTTTACATCCATATTTCTTAAAATACAAGTTTGTATTTTATTAATCCAATTATTCTCATCACCCCTAAACATATAAAAAATATCAAATTCTGCGGGAACACCATACCATCTTCCATGATCTCCACCTTTCATTTCTGGTAACATATGAAATTTAAATGTTTGAATAATTTTTCGTACTTGTTGCGCTTCTTGTGGACTTTTTGCGGTGAATTTCCATGAAAATGAAAATTTACGAAATTGCAATCCAGTAAAACAAGCTTCTAAAAAATTGTTCTGGGCTCTATTTGAAAGTTTATCTCTAGCTGCATTTAAATCACCACCTAACGCGGTACCTAATAAAGCTCCTCCAGCACGTTCTGCTGTATGTGCAGCCATACCAGCAAGTCCTGAAACCAATTCTCCAACACCTCCAAGAGTGGACATATCTGCTTTTGAAATCCTTCCTGCAGCTTCACCAAAATTTGCACCTAATTCTGTTTCCTTATAATCCGCAGTATAGTTTGTTTGAACTTGAGCTGGCATATACAAAACAATAGCATCATTAGTTCTATGTGTTCGTTTTATTCCTGTTGCACCTGATGCAGTTCCTTGATGTGCTTGTCGTTTTATAACTTTAGGTTTAAAACCAGGCTTCCAAGAATTTCCTGTATCATCTGGTGCAGTTCCTTGTTGTGCTATAGAATGTCCTGCACCACTCATAATTGCTTTTTCGGCATCAGATTTTTTGTACTCTGGAACATTACCTCGACGCGCATCCCTTGCAGAGACTTTTCTTTCCATACTACTTGTTCTTCCATATGCACTATCGTTAGCAATATTAACATAGAACATCATATAATGCCCCATATCTGATTTCGATTGTATATCCATTGGATATTCAAGAGTTGAATATGACCATTTACTACCAACAGACATATGGGCTAATGGTGCTTGAGATGAACCAGATGCCTGACCACCAGATTGTGGTGTTTTTGGTACAACTCTATTATCTGGTGCAATACCCATTCTTCGCATGGATGATGCTATAAAATTCATCATGATTGCCCCCTAAATTTTACTGTAAAAATATGCATAAATATTCCTGTGAAGTATTTCTAATTATTTATATGACTTATAAGGGTAAATTTTATCCCACCAAACGAAAAAAGTATAAGGGGGATATTAACAATATTGTCTATAGATCACTATGGGAACGTAAGTTCATGGTCTATTGCGATGAGAATGATGACATCGTGGAATGGGGTTCTGAAGAACTTGTAGTACCATATATTTCACCTTTAGATGGTAAGAGACATAGATACTTCCCTGACTTCTATATCAAAACAAAAAATGGTGATAAGTTCATGGTGGAAATTAAACCAAAGAAATATACTAGACCTCCTAAAGCTACAAAGTCAAAAAGAATCACCAAAGCCTTTATGCACGAAACTAAAGAATGGGCAAGGAATAGGGCAAAATGGGGAGCTGCACATGATGTTTGTAAACGGAATGGTTGGAAATTTTTAATACTTACAGAAGATCACCTCAACACGACTAAATATATATATGGCAGATAAAGTAGCAACAGATTTTCTTTCAAAAATAAAAGCAAAGGGTAGAGAAGCAATGACTTGGTTCAGAGACATTGTTAAACAGACTCAACGGGCGGCATTTCCTGCATCTACAGGAAGAAAAGAATTAACAGGAGATAGAAATATTGGTGTTACAGGGCGACCATCTATTGGTCAAATGTATTTATTTCAATATGATGCAAAGTGGAAAGATATATTACCATATTGGGATATGTGGCCTCTTATCTTTCCATTTGATTATGCAAAAAATGGATTCTATGGAATAAATTTACACTATCTAGCTCCCAATCCACGAATTGACTTGATGTTAAGATTAATTAAAGCTCAGGGTAATAGTGGAAATGTAACGGAAAATTATAAGTTGAAATTGTCATACGATATTATAACAAAATATGCACCCGCAAAACAATGTATTAAACGATATTTGTTTAGTCATGTACAAGGTAGGGGATTATATGGTATTAAGGGAGAAGATTGGAGTTATGCGGCCGCATTACCATTACAGAAATTTAAAGGGCCACAGCCGTGGTAATAAATAACAAAGGAAAATATGGCAATATTTAGAAAAGGTGTAAAAGTAGCAGGACAAGATATTCGTACTGGACTAACTAAAAAAAGAGGACAGGGAATTCTTAGAAAACTTGGAGTATTACCAGATGATGGTGGTAGATCTAAGTTTGAAAAAGATTCTATGGGTGATGTCCAGACCATACGAACTGTTATTGGTATGGGAGAAGGATTTACTCGACCAGTTAATTTTAGATGTTCTTTTAAGATGCCTAGAGCTATCCAACAACAAACTCTAGGAGAATGGGGAGGTCAACATGGGCCAAATGGTGGTGCAGTTAAATTTGGTAGTTTAGATTGGAGAACACATATTATGAATAATTCTACATTTGATCAGTTTAAACAAAGATATGATGCAGCCAATGCTCAGGCACAAGGTATGTTTAAAGCCGTAGAGGGAAAAACTAAATTAAAAAGAGATGAACAAAAAATGAATCTTTACTGTAGTAAAGTTTCTATACCATCTAAAGAAATTACAACAACTTTACCTAGACAATATGGTGCTCCATATCCATGGCCTACTGCTATTACATATGGAACAATCACTACAACTTTTTATTGTGATGGGGTTATGGAAATTAAGAATTTCTTTGATGCTTGGCAAAAATTAATTTATAACGATCAAACAGGAAATTTTAATTTTTATAATGAGTATACTTCTGAATTTGATGTATTTACTCGTACAACTACTGCGAAGGGTGGTCAAACTGCAGCGGTGAAACCTAAAACTGAAGCGCAAGGTTGGGCAACAGACCTTAGTGATACAATTAAAGAAGCAACAGCTAAATTTGATGAAATTACAGGACAAGATAAACCTAGAGATAATAGTCAAGCCCAATTTAAAAAACCATTAGTTGATTTTAGAGATAATTATGGAGTAAGAATTTTTGAATGCTTTCCAAATAATGTAGGTGCAATAGACCTCGGCCACGACTCCGCGAGTAATGTTTCAACATTTGATGTAACATGGTCATATAGGAAATGGAATCCGTTTAAAATGGGTAATCTTGGAAATCGTTCTGAGGTTAATCTTTCTATTGGTGAATTACGAAACGAAAAGGATGGATTTCCATTCTTGGAAGATCTACCACCAGAATTAAGTGGCCCATTAACTGGTGCGGTGAATCAAGGAATAAATACAAGCCCTCTTTCAAAGGGTTCAAATTTACTTGGTTAATTTTAACATTATAATAAAGTGAGAATATTATGTCTTTACCAAAAATGAATACGCCGGAGTACCGGCTCAAGATTCCCTCAACTGATGAGGAAATTAAATATAGACCTTTTCTTGTAAAAGAAGAAAAACTTTTATTAATTGCACAAGAAACAGGGGGAGATAAAGCAATTTATTCGGCTATTCAACAAATAATTCAAAGTTGTTGTTTAGACCCAATAGATATTAATAAATTACCCTTATTTGATATGGAGTATGTTTTCTTAAATATACGAGCAAAATCTGTAGGGGAAATTGCAAAATTAAAAGTTAAGTGTCCAGATGATGGAGAAACAGAAGTTGATGTTGAAGTAGATTTAAGTAAAGTCCAAGTACAAATGGATGAAAAACATGATGCTAAAATACAATTAACATCTGGTTTAGATAATGAAATTGGACTATTAATGTCTTATCCTAGTTTTGAAAGTCTTGCAAACCAACAGAATGTACAGAAAGGAAAGGCAACTGATAATTTATTTGATTTAATAACCGATTGTATGTATCAAGTTTGGGAAGGTGAAGAAACCCATGATTGTATGGATTATACATTAAAAGAGAAAAAATCATTTATAGAAAGTTTAAGTCATGAACAGTTTGCAAATATCCAAGAGTTTTTTGAAACAATGCCTTCTCTGAAACATGATATTGAAGTTACTAATCCAAAGACAAATGTAACTTCAACTGTTACGCTGCAGGGGATTGCTGCTTTTTTTTAGTAGCCCTTTCACACACTAATTTAACTGTATATTATGATACAATTTTCAATATGGTTCAACACCATCATTGGAGTTTAACAGAAGTTGAAAATATGTTGCCTTGGGAAAGGGATATTTACGTTGACAAATTGGCAACTTGGATAAAAGAAGAAAACCAAAGAATAAAAGATCAAGAAAGAAAATCAAATGGCTAGTGAAGATACCACATTAATTGTTGATACTATTAAGTATAGTCAAAAACAATTAGATGCAATCGAAAAGCAAAAAGAAAAAGAGCTCGATGTTTATCGTAAAAAGATCACCGATAATTGGAATGACCAACAAAGGCGAACTATTGGAGACAAAAAAGAGTCTGATAGACAATGGAAAGAAGATTCGGCTCTTTTAGTTGCGGCTGATAAACGAGATGCAGATAGGGAAGCTAGGGAAGAATCAAATAAAATGAGAGAAAGAGCGCATGAAGAAAAGAATGCGCAATTACTTGAAGGTTTAACTGGTTTTGCTAAACTTGCAGAAATAGCTAGACAGAAAGCAGAAAAATTAAAGAAGGTAGATTCTGCAAAAATTAAAGATTGGGGATTGGAAAAATTAGCAAATATTAAGAAAAGTGCATCAAGTTTATTAGATTTATTTAAAAAAGGTTTAGGATTGGCTGCACTTTGGTTACTTTTTAAAGCTATTCAAAAAATCGATTGGGAAGCACTTGTTACTACTGCGGGTAAAATAGGAGAAGCGGTAACAGGAATAATTGATTTCTTGTGGACTCTTTCTACTAGAATAGGTGCATTTTTGGGTATTGATAAACTTAGACAACTTTTTGGTGGAAAAGAAGGAAAACTTGCAGCTAGACTTAGGAGACAAATTAGAGTAATGTTTGTATCTGCTAAAATTTGGGTAAGGAGAATCCGACGCTTTCTTAGAGGATTTGTGGGGAAAGGTAGTTTTCTTAGTAGGATTGGAGGATTCTTTAGAATGTTGTCTATTTTTAGATTTCCAGGCCTTGGAAAACTATTGAAATTTGTAAAATTTGGTGCAAAAATGTTAGGAAGAATCTTTATTCCTGTTACAGTATTAATGGCACTTTGGGATGCGGTTACTGGATTTATAAAAGGGTTTGGTGAAACTGAAGGAAATTTCTTTCAAAAAATGTTAGGGGGTATCGGTGGAGCCTTAAAAGGACTATTAGACTTTTTCATATTTGGTATTGCAGATATGGTACAATCAGCTATAGTATGGTTACTTGAAATGTTTGGTTTTGATTCTGCAGCGGTTGCAGTAGGTGATTTTAATCTTGTAGGAAGAATAAAAGATGCAGTATTTAAAGTAATAGATTTTGTAACAGAATTATTTTCATTTAGGGATACTAGTCTTTCTGGAATTTTTAAATCTCTTGTTGATATTCTAATGTTACCACTTAACTTAGCAGTAAATTTCTTAAAAAACCTTTTTGGGTGGGGAGATCCAGAAGAACCATTTAAATTTTCTACATTTGTTGTAGAAATGTGGGATAATGCTGTGGCATGGATTAAAGAGAAATTGACATGGGCATCAGAAGGTATTGCGGCTGGATGGACATCTTTAACTGATTATTTAAGTGGTGTATGGACAGATGTAAAAGCTTGGTTTTCAGAATTATTTTCCTTCGCAAAAGGTGAAGATACAGATAGTTCAGATGATGGATTTATGATGACAATATTAAAAGATTCAATAGATGGTATCAAAGCTTGGTTTGGTAAAATGTTTAAGTTCGATAGTGCATCAGATATACTTGCAAGTATAATTAATGTATTGACCTTTATGCCTAATTTAGTAAAAGATGCAGTTCTTTCAGTTACCGAATGGTTATTAGGACTATTTGGGTTTGATGAAGCTGCTAAAAAAGTTGCAAATGCTAAAGAATGGTCTATCGGTGGTATGATAATGAGTGCTCTTGACGGAATTATAACTTGGCTTAGTGAACTATTTAATTTTGACCTTAAAGCTTGGGCCACCGAAAAAATGGGAGCGTTAGGTAAAGCTGGTAGTTGGTTATTAGAAAAAATTGGTATTGGTGATGAAGAAGAAACAAAAGTGAAAGGCCAATCAAGGGGAGGCCCTGTAGGTGCAGGAGCTCCAATACTTGTTGGTGAACATGGCCCTGAATTATTTGTTCCTTCTGCGTCTGGAAGGGTTTTACCTAAGATGCAAACTGAAAATGCACTAACTGAAGCTGGTGGAGCACCTACTATAATAAATGCTCCAACAACCTCTAATGTTAGTAGTGGGTCTACCTCAATGGCTATTGCATCAAGTTCTATAAACCCAATGAAAGACAAATACTTCAGAATGGCTTGATTTAAGCCGTAGCTAACTTCTCAAAGTAGTCCATAGTATCAGATGCTCCTGTTGGTTTTCCACCATCAAATGGGGGTGTAACATCCATATCAGATGCAACTTGTTCAGCAGTACGATTATCTACTGCCTCACCTAATACACGTTCCATCTTTTCCTTCAACTCATTATAAGACTTGAAGTTAGAATCCTCATGAAAAGGTTTCAAGGGATACTCTGACTGATAAACCTTTTCAAGTTCCTCATCAGAAGGTAACAGTTGTGCTACCGCCTCAAACTCAGACTTATCATAGTTCCAGAATCCGTCTACCTTACGAATCTTTAACTTGAAGTTTGCACCCTTCCACAAATCAAATGGATTGATTGCTTGTTCATCATCGAACTGAGGTTGCATTGCCTCCATAATCTTGTCAAAGATTTTCTTACCAAACTTATAAAGGAAAACTTTTCCTTCATTCTCTGGATGTTTAGGATCTGCAACAACATAAATGTTGGTAAAGTAAGACAACTTACGTTTCTGTCTACGAGCGGTTTCCTTGTCCGCCTCAGAACCAGAGTTCCAAAGTGTACGATTGACATCACCAACAGGATCTTTCTTGTTGATGGTGGTTAGGGAATTCTCAATGTACCATCCACCTGGCCCTTGAAAGGAATGTGAAAACATTCTCTGCCAAGGCACATCTTCACCTTCTGGTGCAGGAAGAAACCGAATCACGGCATAACCATTACCTGACTTATCAAGTTCTGGTTTCCAGATTCTTTCATCGTCAAACGATTTGGTATCTTGAGGGGTTGTTTGTTTGTTGTACTCATCAATGAGTGATGAGAAATCGGATTGCTTCTTAAGCGCGGCTAATGACATATTATTCTCCTATATTAAAGTATTATTTGTTTATATTAGCGTATTATAGTATTACTACTATTTAGTCACGAAATCCTTCACCCTTAAAGAAATGGTGAAGTCTGTGACATAGTATAATCCACCACAAGTGAATTATGTTATCAGAGGCGTAACTACCTACACCCCTAATCATTAACTTGTATGTGCATTTGGGGCAATATACAAGTTCAAGTTTGCTTGAATCTATTCTTTCTTGCATAACTATTTTGTTGTTTGCGTTGTAACAGAGCATTATCATATTCTAACTTACGAATATATTTTTGCAAGTCTCGCATCTTATATTTCAGAAAATCATTTTCCCGAATTATATCTTCTGGAGCTCGTTTTCTACCCTGTTTTTTAGTATTACCTTGCATTTTTCCTTATCGAATTTAATGAAAGGTTGACAATTATGAAGTGTACTCCTGAGTTTCGGCCAAACCCAATCCTCACTCACTTCATGGTTAGTAAACTCTATCCAATTAAGGAAAGAGTCTAGGATAATAGCTGTTACTACAGAAATTTCATTTCTTAGTAACAACTTTACAATCGGTGGATGTGTTTTCGTTTCACACTTAAACAGACCACCAAAAGGACTATGATACTCTATACACTTTTTCAAATCTTGGTCAAACACTCTAGTTATTGATTGTTGTATTTTAACCCATTCTTTATAATTACCTTCAGCTTTATCTCCTGTCAACCATTTAGGATTGACACTATCTTCTGTTACGAAATTACTTACCAGAAAATCTTGATACTCTGGTCTATTGTATCGTTTAGATAGTTTGTGGAAGAAGTACCTATCGTTCCTTTTCATAAAGGAATCTTTAGTACATTTTATTTCTCCATTATATTTTACAAAATCGTAATTGGATGATTGAAAGTGTAATCTAATTGCCAAATACATTTTGTATGCATCAAAGGCTTCCAAATCATACTGGTAGTGAATTTGTTTTAGGTAAATAATGAAGAGCTTCCGCCTCCATCTGTATTTTCTGTTTTAATGTTTTATTAACCAACCTTGCAATAGAATTTGGTTCTATTTCTCTTTCCTTACAATAGTCCAAACAAGCATCCATATATGTTATGTGTTTTGTCTGTACCATTTGTTCAATTAATAAACTGAACTTTGTTGGTGTAATAATGTCTAATTCGTTATTATTCATGAGTACTATTATATTATAAAAAAACTCAAAAGTCAAGTCTTTTTTTGATATGCTTTAAAATCTTCTATAGCTGTTATTAGTTGTGGGATATAGTCATCAACTGTTTTTACGAATATTTGAGGTATACCATTATCAGGCATAATGAATATTACCAGTTGATCACAGGGGATATTAGTTCTCTCTGTAAACATCTTTGCATATGCAGTTCCTTGAATGAAATAATTTTCAATCCATTCTTCCTTCTTATCTGAATTGGAAGTCTTGAAATCTACAACAGATGTTTTTCCTTCGTATTCTGCAATCATATCTACTGCACCAGCTACTCCGTACTCATCAGAATACAAGTAATCCTCAATACAGTAAATATCACCGACCTTCTTTTCTAGTATCTGAACCGCTTCTAGAAAAAGAAACCATACGCCGGGATTCTTTGCAAGGGCTTCTCCACTAAAAGAATCAAAATCATCTATCTCATTTAGAAAATACTTTTCCATGAGACTATGAAAATGTGTTCCCCTAGTGGTTGCTCTTTTTGTTATTCGGTTAGCTTCTTCATTACCCACTCTCTTTCTCCATGCAATAATCGATTCTTTTCCTCGTATCGATAGTACGGATGTTATAGAGGGGTATGATCCATTAGGTGTTTCGTAATGTCTATTACCACCAACATTTGTTCTCACAAGTCTAGGCAACTCTGGTAAGAGTTTCCTATCATAATTTTTTAGTATCATTATCTATTTACAAAACCAGTTTTATATTGGACTCCACTCTTAGTCTTTAGTGCAGTCATGATTTTCTTACGATTACCCATTAAGTTATAACTACAATGTACCCATCCACTATTGGGGTTGACTCCATCATAGAACTCTAGGATGATTTGGTCAAAATCTAAATTCTTAGAAATCCATAACGCAAGGTCAGGATTTGGTGTTGAAAAAGATTCAAAATCCGCTGCCTGGCCATTCATATGTTGTGAGGTTTTTGAACCACCAACTGCCCCATTTAACTTTGGGCCACGATAACCAGAATTGATTGTAATAACACCAAACTCATCCCTAACTGGTTGCAAAATATGTATTGCAAGATGCGTTAGATTTACTAGGTGTATATCAGTAGGTGTATTATCAATACCTAGTCTTTCAGCTGTTGCACTCTTTACCATTTCTGAAAGTGCAAAGTTCTTTGATACTCTTATAGTTTCTGCCATTAAAGCTCCTCAGTATCTTGTACAATATCTACTTTTCCAGAGTTTGGGTCATATTTAACCTTGAAATTTAATTCAATAGGTTTCATTGTACCATCCTTTAAAGATATTGGTAGTTTACCTTCCATTGCACCTTGAAGTGCTTCTGTTGCACTTTCAAATTGATGTGCAGGGTCACTTTTAATTATTTCATCTAATTCTTCTTTAGCATCATCTGGAAAAATATCATCTATCATTTTCTCAACGTGCTCTTTCGCTAGATTCTGAGCCTTGTCTACAACAAGACTAGAAACTACGTTGAATAGTAGCATTGGTAACATTATTTTCTATCTCCTAATCCAGTATTATATTTTTGGATGATATATGAACGGACTAAACCACTTCTCATTATATCACCTATATCAAACTCACATGAAAAGAATTCTTCCATTTCGCTGATAATTTTTATGAACTGACCTAATCCAGCTTTTTCTTCATCTTCTTTTAGGTCTGTCTGGTCAAAATCTCCTGAGAACATGATTTTGGAATCCTGACCAACTCTGGTCATAATGGTGTCCAATTCGTGGAAGTTTAGATTTTGGCATTCATCTACAAGGATAATAGAATTATCTAACGTAATCCCTCTCAAGAAGGATGTTGATAGAAATGAAATACTTCCTTGTTTCTTTAGTTCACTATACAACATATCAAACTGCTCAGGTGCTGAGAGTTTGAACATTAATCGTAACATATTGTCGTAGGGAACTTGGTATAAAGAACTTTTATCTTGGTCATCAGTAGGCATGAACGCAAGACTTCTAGTAGGCATTA
>VTLG01001330.1_pt1 | contig 13630 bp, 3 predicted proteins | sample 4694571 | NCBI WGS metagenome assembly VTLG01 (sample SAMN12604809, study PRJNA352737) | marine metagenome | biome: ENVO:00000447; feature: ENVO:00000209|ENVO:00000569|ENVO:01000036; material: ENVO:00002151; isolation source: viral sequences binned using virsorter ...
CAATGACATAGTGGAAGTTGCTGCAAATATGAGGCAAGAAGATATAGAAGAAATATACGCATATTCTGGATCAAATCCAAAAAGTAGTCTTATATATTGCTATTTTGCAAGTCAACCTTGCATGACTATGGTAGGTCGTAAAGGAAATATTATGGGTATGTATGGGGTAATTCCTATCAGAAAAAACATAGGAAAAATATGGATGCTAGGACATAGAACTATGACTAGCGATTATAAAGATGTAAGAGCTTTTCTTCGCAATTCTCCAATAGAATTAGATAAATTTAAAATGAATTATCCAATATTATACAATTTTGTAGATGCAAGAAATACAACTCATGTAAAATGGATTAAGTACATGGGTTTTTCAATTATCAAAGAACACGCTACATTTGGTTATGAGGGTCGTCTTTTTTATGAATTTGCTAAGGTCTAACTAATGTGTGATCCAATTTCCATAGTAGGTGCAGTTATAGGGGTAGGCCAGCAATTTATGGCTTATCAACAAGCCAAGTCTAATGTTGCCTTCCAAAACGCACAGAATAATCTTAACTATCAAAGTCAGTTACTTCAAACAGAATCTAACCGAATGACCGAAGATGTTAGGGAACAGATGAATCAAGATTTTATACAGCATACAGAATTTATGGCTGACCTGGCTTACGAGAGAGCTTCGACCAGGATCACTATGGAGCAACAACAAATACAAGAAGCAAGAGCGCAAGAGCAAACAGAAAGAGGAAAAGTAGCATTACAAAAGAAAGGAGAAGTAGCCTCGCAACGTATTGGACAAAATGCCTGGACTCTTTTAGCTGAGATAGAAAGATCGAGAGCAGCAGCCGATTTTGTGACCAATAGAAATGCTGCATTTGCGCTTAGTGGGTCGCAATCACAGAGACTTGATGCTCAAGCTGATCGAGCTTCTCGAAGGGGATCTGCTAGAAATTATCTTAAGAAAACATATCTTGATCCTGTTAAGCCACTTAAAATACCCAAGCCAAGTTTTGGTCCATACGCACTTGGCATGGCTGGTTCTATCGTTGGTGGATTTAATAGCAATATGCAGTATAAAGCTAATCAAGCAACTATTAAGGCTCAAACTGCGCAAGCAACTTATTACAATTCACTAGGAGGATAAATGGCAACAAAAACAACAGGTTTAACTCCAGGGGATGCAAACCCAAAGAAACGAGCAAATCAAAAAAGACAACAGCTTGCTAAAGGTGCAAGTACTGGAGACGTAAGCCAGATAAATTTACAGTTTGAACAACCTAAAATACAACAGTTTAAGTGGTATGGGGATACTTATTCCAGACCTACAGAGGCTAATTTAGTTCCTACTTTAGATTTGCCTTCAGTACAAGGTTTTTATGATGATACAAGAATTGCAAAGCAAAACGAATTTAGTGCTTTTATTGAAGGAATGAAAACTCTCAAAGGAGAGATAGAGCAGCTTGACGATAACTACACTAAATTTAGAGTAGAGGAACAAAAATATTTAACAAAACAAGCTGGTCAAATATTAGATACATACACGCTAGGAAATGATGGTACAGAAGTAAACCCTGCTAATAAATTAAATTCTGTAGAAAAGCAATTAATGAAAATTATTGATAAAAAAAATGATACAACAGGAACTTTAAACGAAACAGATTTAGAAGAAATAAAATTTGCAGAAAAAACTTTAAAAGAAATAAGAAAAAATAAAAGATTACAAAATACTATATTGTCGCAAATTGAAGAAAGAAAAGTTTATGACAATATAGCGACTTGGAATAATGTAAAAAATACTTTAAAAGTTGATTATTTAGATGAAAAGGGAAACAAAGTACAACTTATTGAAAACGGAGAACCGCAATTTGAGCAAGATGGAGTAACTCCAATTTACGAACAAATAACAGTTGGAGAGTTAAGTCCAGATGACGATAGATATAAAGACGCATATAACAAACATATTTTTGGAAATGCAAGGTTAGGTGTTTTTGAGCATAACAATGTAAATGGTTATGTCACTCAACACAGAATGAATGACAGAACAAGTCAAGACACTGCTTATCAAAATATTTTAAACAGGCAAGAATCAACTGAAATAACAGGAGATATAAATACATTAAGAAACAGCATTAAAAATGATGCTACTTTTACAGATGCAAAATTAAGTGAAAATGTTGGAACTATTGTTGAAAGAATAAATAAAGCAAATCATTTACCTGATGAATCAAAAAAGCAATTAGTAAAAGATTTAATTGCTGCTATTGCGGAATCAAAAAATCTAAGCGGATTAGATACTCTTGAATATTTAAAAGATATATTTTATGGAAATCCAGAGGATGATGGAGTTAACGGAATAGGAACAGGTACAAGTAATAGTAGATATAAGGAAGTTGATGGGGGATATGTTTTAACTTCTTTTTTTATAGATTCATTTGGAGGAGAAAGGTTTTTAAGAGATATTGTTACCAGCGTAATTAGAGAAAGAAACGATTTTGAAACTGCTGATAAGTTTTTGCGAGACGTACAGAATCAAGACAAGTTAATGGGTGGGGTAGATAAAATAAAAATTGATGATGAAAGTGCTAAAGATATTTTGGCTAACTATAATGCGAATGGAACGGAAAACGAGATCAGAGCAGATACCAAAGTTATCCAGGCAAAGAAAGCTATACTTTCAAAAGTAGATGAAAATTATGATAATGCTCTAAAACAGTTAAATACACAAAAAGATAATGGTTTAATATCACAAGCAGAATTTAATAGCAGACGAGAAGAATTAGAGCAAAGCAGAGAAACTCTTTTAAAAAATATTGTTTATGATTTGACTCCAACAGAGTTTAGAGCAGATGTAAAATTATTAAAAAAAGATGCACAGGCTTGTTTATTAGCTGGCGAAAACAGTAATGCTTGTACTAAATATTTATCAAGTTACAAAGCATTGGCTGGTATATATGGTCAAGATGTAATTGATTTGCAATCAGGAGTGGCGGATACTCACAAAAATATTTTAGAAATGGAGGGCAGTATTGTATCAACCGCAGTAAGCGAATCACTAAAAAACCAAGAAGAAGAATTTAAAAAAACTTATAAAAACAGTAGACCTACTGCTAGTGACGCTGAAATAAATGCAGCTTGGGAACAAATTAGAGGAAGCGTAGAAAAATATTTAATAGATACTTATTTTGAAATGACTTCAGATGGTAAAAAAGTATCACAAAAAGATTTAAACAACAGAGTTAAAGACGACAAGGAAAACGGATTATTTAAACAATTTTTTGATACTGAAGGAGTTGATCCAGAAGTTACAGGAAATAAATACACACAAAAATGGTACGGAGAAGATGAGCCTGGTACAAGTTTTGTTGGAGGCTCTACTGGAAATTACGGAGATATTGTTGACAATAGATTATCTGACGTAAATTTTGACGCAAATGATTTATACAGAGCTGGAACTGAAGAATACAGTTTTGTATTGCATATAGATTCTCCTAATGGAGTTGTTTTTAATGGCGAGGCTGGAACGCAATTTTATTTGAACATATTATTTTCTGGTCGTGAAGGTCAAACTTTAGGCGGAGTATTTTATTCTCCACATCAAATTTATAGTAATGAGCTAAATGCTAATCAATTTAATTCTAAACCAGATGAAGTTAGACATGGTAAGAAGATGACAATGAAAAGCCAAAAAGCATATAAAAATTTAGAAAATCTTTTTACTTTATTAGAGGCTACAGATAAATATGGATCAGGGGATGGTGTTAATTTAGGTAATTTTATTATTTTTGAAACAGAAAACAGCATAAAAAATCTATATCCAGAAGCGGTTACAGATGGAGTTATTGACTATAATCATCCTAGTATTCCAGCAAACCTTAAAGATTTTCCGCAGCATAAAGAATTTCTCTTAAAATTAAATGGGGTAGAGACATTTCAAGATGCTAGAGGTATGATATTAAAATATAATCAAAATTTAGGTTTATAAGTATGGCAACAGAAAAAGACCTAATTATATCTGATAAAGAAGTTAAAGCTGACCAGGCTTTAAAGGCTGGAGATACAAAAATTGCCGAGGCTGCACCTTTTAATTTAGATTTGTATAACGCTACTATGGGTAGTGAAGATGACGTTACAGATATAGAGGATGATATTGAAACTGAAGGATTTACACCAGTAGATACAAGTGGAGAAGAAATACATTCTGATAATTACTACACAGAAAAATTTAAAAACGATTTAGGATTTGGAGTAGGTAGAGACACAAAAATGTCTACACCAATTTTAGGTTTATACGACAAATTAAATATTTTTAGCAAAGATTACAAAGGAAAGTATGCGCCAGAAGAATTAAAAGGTCAGTTTAGATTAAGAAACGCATTAGGAGACTTAGCAAGAATTGTAGATAGAACCGCTATTAGTGGTGTTTCTGGTATTAATAATACTTTGAATGACATGGTAAGAATGGATATGCCAGGATTTATGGCAGAAATGTTAACAGGGGATGTAGTTGGTGCTAATGCTTTGGCAATAAAAGCAATAAAAGCTGGTATAGATAAAAAAAGTTTGCCAGAATTTTTTAAAAAACTAGGAGATATAAATAACAGAATGAGCCTGGCAGATGCTATGGGTACAGGACTTATAAGTAAAAATATATTCCAAGATATTGCAGACAATAAAGATCCATTTCAAGTAAAAGACGATCCTAACTTTGAACCTATGAGTGGTCAAGATAGGTTGGCTGGCGAAAATTGGGGATTACTTGGTGGTAAGGGTGCATCTTTTGACGAGCTGGTTGGTGGTTATCCAGTTATAGATACTGGCAGACCATTAGCTGATATGGGGTCAACTTTTGTCGGGGAAGCAGCTCCATTTTTTTTAACCTTTGCTGCTGCTAAAGCATTAACTCCTGGATTACCAGACGAGTATGTATATGCTGCAAATGTATTTAAAAAAGCTAAAACTGCCTCTCCACAGTTTGCTAAAGCCATAAGTTGGATGAAAGTTAATATGCCAAGAGTAAGTAAGGTAAGCAAGTTTGTAGCTAAAAATGCAGTAGAAGGAGCAAGAAATTCACTTATAGCAGAAACGATTTTAGGAGATCCATACCAGCCTTCCTTAATGGATAATTTATTACCCGAAGGAATTAATAACAACGCTAGATTAAATGATTCATTTGTCGAAGCAAAAATAAAATCATTATTTGTAAATGAAATAATTAACGGAATACCTATGGGTGTAGCGTTTGGAGCTGGAGGTAAAGCGTTAAATTTAACAAGAAAGTTTGGTCAAGGCGGATTTAAAGGAGCTTTTCCAGGGCAATTTCCTACGAAAAATACACAACTTGATTTGCTAGATAAATCTATTGGAACTAAAACTGCGGAAGATTATGGGTATCAAATTGCTGAAAATTATTTAAGATCAATAGTCGATTCTGCGGAAGCAAGGTTAATTAAACCAATGGTTAATTATTTAAGTAAATGGAAAATTTTTGAAGCAGCAATAGACAACGCTGATAATTTAAAGAAAGAATATGACGCAATTGAATACTACAAAAAGATAAGAGCAAAACTAGATGCAGATGCAAAAACTAAAGATAATCAAGAAAATACAATAGAAGCTGAAACAGTAGAGGAACAACAAACACCTCAACCAAAAAGAGCGTTAGACGGAAAGGTTAGACAACCTATAAGAATAGGCGAAGCGGACGAAGATGCACCTGGAAAAGATTTATTAGCTTATTACAAAAAAGAAGGAGATATAAAAGATCCACAATGGGAAAAAACATATACAGAACAAAAGCAAGTTGACCTTGAAACCGAAGTTAAAAAATCACAAAACATAGTTAAAAAAGCTGCAAAAGAACTTGGCGAAGCTACTGTAGAAATTGAAAAAGAACAAAAAATACAATCACAAATAAGACCTGATTCAGATAGGGGATTTTCTAATGAATTAGGTACAAGTGTTGGATTAGCTGCTCCTACTGCTGGAGAAATTGCAAAGGTTAAAGTAAGTGATTTAACAGTTCGTCCAGATGTATTTCAAGTTAAATCAGAAGGTAAATTTAATAAGAAAGGAGTAAGCGGATCTCTTAAAGAAGCTAGTACTTTTGATCCTAATTTAGCTGATTTGTTAACAGTATGGAGAGATACAACAGGAGAAATAGGGGATGTGGGTAAGGTCTATATTGTTGATGGTCACAATAGATTAGACCTTGCTCAAAAATCAGGAATAGGAGAAGTAGATGTAAGGTTTGTAGATGTAGCAACAGTTAGAGAAGCGCAAACAATATCAGCCTTGAAAAACATTGCTCAGGGTACATCTATTAAAGGATCTATGACCGCTATGGATGTTGCATTGTTTATGCAAAATAGCGGAGAAACATTAGAGTCGTTAGCGCAAAAAGGGATTACTTTAACAAATACATTAATGATTGAAGGCACTCAGCTTTCAAGGTTACCAAGAAATCTTTTAGATAAAGTTGCAACTAAAGAAATTCCATACAACAAAGCGTTAGCACTTGGTTCTGTAGAAGGAGCTAGTGTCGAATCAATTAATTTTGTTTACAGCAAATTTGCTAAAAATCCAAAATTTAGCGCAGATCGAATCAGACAAATAATGCTTGCATCTACTAGAGCAGTAGAAACAGTTACCGAAGGTACTTTACCTGGACTAGAGCAATGGTCAAAAGAAAATAATTTACCACAAATAAGCGCTATAGCTGAAACATTTTTAAAAACACTTAGAACAGAAATAAGTGGTTTAAGAGCTGTAACGCAAAAAAATAAAAAAGCTGCTATTGAAAAAGTAGAAGGCAATAAAATTTCTTATGACGATTCAGTTGATAGAAGGCTTGAGGCGGAAAGACAAGTTGAAAGGTTTGAGGGTTTAGCGTATTCAGTTTCAGACACAAACAGATTAATTAATGAATTAGCTCTTTCAATGAAAACTGGTCCAATATCAGCAACACAAATAGTAAAAGATAATTTTGAATTAATAAAATCAACTATGGCAGGGGATGATGCACCCTTAACTAAGATTGAATCAGAGCCAGCAAGAGTACAAAAAGAAATTGATACTAAGTTAAACGAAAAAGCTAACGACCTTTTAAGAAACGAAAAACCTGAGCCAATTAAAAGAGAAGAAGTACAAAAAGTCGTAAATAAAGAAAAAGAAGAATTATTGCAAGGATATACAGAACAGGAAATATTCGACCTGGAAGATGAATTAGTAGCCAATAATGGCTCACTAAACAAAGACCATTCAAAAATTGGTAAGACATTAGACGCTAAAGTTACATCTACAAAAAGAAAAACTTTTCCATATATAACTGAAGGAGGCTATAAGTTTAATTCTGCTTCGGAATTAAATGACGCAGATTTTGGATTACTATATCCAATCTTAATGCGTAAATATCCCAAGTTAGATTTTAGTTCTACCAAATGGGCTGGAACAGCAAAGCCTAGATATGGAAAATATACGATTGCGTTTGCTAACGACATTGATAGAGCTATTTATATTACAGGTAATAGGTGGAGTAAGAAATCTAAAAAAGATGCTGAATTTACTGCCTTTTTAGACGAGATTGGTATTAGTTCTGGTGCAAGACATAAGGCATATATGGCTATGAAAAATGAATTAAAGAGTCTAAGTAATGCTGCTGAATTTGCTGACGGAGAACTTACTTTAAGAAACAGCATGGCTTATGTAGAAATAATGAGAGAGCCATTAGTTAAAAAAGGTAGTGTCGATAAAGACGGCAAAGTAAATATAAGAAATAATTATGTAGATGGGGATGGGTATGTTCAAAGAGATCCTAGAGCTGATGATGGAGATTTTGAATTAGATAATTTAAAAGAAATAGAAAACGAAAACGTAAGAAAAGCAAACGAAAAACTCCAGGCTAAATACAACAAAGAATATAAAGAATCGACAAATCCTAAAAACTTTGACCCACTCGACCCTAAAAATAATGAGCAATTAGAGTTTGCGCTTGAAGATGATATATATACAAACATGGGTAACGATCATGTTTACTCTGACGTAAATCTTACTGAGCAACAGGCGCAAGAATTAGTTGATATAGCTAGAAGAATTGCTGGTGCAAACGTCCAAAATTTACGTCTTGTTGATGCTATCGAACCTAAAATAAGCGCAAAAGCAGCATCAGCTTATGGTTTACCTCCTAGTGCAATAGGTAAAAGTGGTAGAGCTAAAGGTTTATTTAGATTTGGTTCAACTCCTCAAAAAGATTTAATAGTTCTTGCAATGACTTACAAGAGTCATTTTGTAAACTTTGGATCAATGATGCAGACATTGAGACATGAATCATTCCATAGAATACAAGATAGATATTTAACTCTTAAAGAGCAAAAGCTATTAGATAGTCCAGCAGTTGATAGACAACTAAGAGAAATAGTTGCATCTTTTTATCCTAAGCATCAAAAATATTTATATGGCGCTAAAAGAATGAGTGAAAGAGAAGTCCAGGCATTTGCTTTTTCAGTATTTGACGAGCTTGACTTTGCTAAAGAACCTACTTGGCTACAGCCATTTAGAAAATTACAAGAAATTGCAGAAAAAATAAATAACAAACTTTCGGGTTATGGCTTTAAAACCTATAAAGATATATTTAGAGACGCACAAGCTGGAAGGTTGGCAGAAAGAACTCCTAGATCTGAACGCTTTGCTCAAAAGATACCAGGCAACACAGCTCCAGAGCCAGCTAGTTTTGCATTAAATCCAGATGAGTTTACAGAAAACTTAGAAACTATAAAGGTTGCAATAAGAGACGGAGACATGACCATTGAAGAAGCTATGGACGGATTATATAGAAGATTAATAAATAGAAAACTAAATCCAGATGGCAAGAAATATATACCGACTAGCGAAGCCGATTTGATTGCTACTAATAAAGCGTTTGAAACTAGCTTGTTTGAGTTATTAGGAACAAGAGAAGATGCTACAAAAGTACCTTCTTTTACTATGGAAAACATGAAAAGATTAGGCTTGCAATTAATAACAGAAAGTAATTTTAGAACAGATGAAATATTAGCTTTACACAAAAAAGCAATGAGAGGAGATAAAAACGCATTGCAAAAACAAGTCGCCCAGGCAGCAATAATCTTACAAAGAGACGTACAGATACAGCAGATGAAAGAAGTAGCGTTAGATATAAAACTAAATCCTAACGATAGTACATCAAAATCATTATTAATATCTTTATGGGAAGATGCAATGAAGGTAAGCGTTGCAATAGCTGAGGTCAATAGACCTTCTGCGCAAAACTTAAGGATGCAGCAAATGGATTTCTTGGGCGGTCAAGAAATGTTTATACCTCCATACCAGCATATAGAAGTAGATGTAGCTACAACAAAAACAGGTACGACAGCGCTTGAAAAAGGAGTAGAGGAAGCTGGATTAGTCCAGGATAAAGGACTAGGAAAAGGTACATATTTTAAATCTATGGACGGAGGAGAAGTCCGAGAGAAAAGTACTTATGTAGATGGAGTCGTAAACGCAGATATTATGATTCTTGATTTAACTTCTCAAAATAAATCACTCTCTAAATTACTACAAGAATTAAATATAGAAAATGTTGGCGCTGTTTTAAATGGCAAATTAACTGCTGAACAAAAAGGAGCATTAGCTGAATATTTAGCTTCTAAAAAATATCAAGGAATTAGAGTAGATGGTGCAGAGTTTGGTCAACCAGGCGACATTATTTATGTTCCTGACAGCAATCAAGCTAATAAGATAATTAACTCAAAAGCACAAATACAAGAAGGTTCAGATCCAGCAGATATGCCAGAACAGCAATCTATTCCTGGTGTATTTAAAAAAGCTGTACTAGAGCAAGAAAATATTTTTGAAAACTTAATGAGTAAGCAAGATTATGAAAGCGTTATGAATAATAAGCCTACAAAAAGAGCTAGAGAAATTATGGAAATTATTGCTGAATCACTTTATTTATATAAAGACAGAACTAAGTCAATGAATAATTTTATGACTAATTTTGCTAAAGGTTTAGACAACGTAGGCAAAGGTCAATTAACACAAGAAAAAATTGCACAAATAGCAAGAAATGGTATTTTCTTAAACTCTGCAACACTTGGAAAAGTTTTAGGTGGCAGTTTATTTAGAGCTGTTACTTTGCCTTATTCTCAATTTATGGGAGCTGGAAAAACAAAACGCAAGGCTTTAGCTGCTGGAGATATGGATGGAGCAAGAATGGCAAGAATGAGACAGCAATTAAATATGACTATGTATCTTAGATATTTTGTTCATGCTGCACACGCTTTTAGATTGGCTTTGTCAGCAGTAAAACATGACGAAGTTTTTGGAAATATTAATAGAGGTTACTTCGAGGCAGATGGTTATAGAAAAAGTAAAAATCCAAATAAACAACCAAAAATAAGAAGATTTGATGACTATGTTCAAGAAGAAATAGATGACGAAGCAAGGAGAATGTTAAGCGGAGGTAAGGGTGTAGCTAAACATTTAACAAATCCAGAAACAAATCCAATTATATTGGCAACACATTATCTAACTAAAGGAGTTAAAACTACTTTTGGATCAGGAGCTTCGAGAGTTATGAGTGGGTTAGATACGTTAGTTGGTATGACAGTTGCACCTTCTTATGAATATGCCAGGTTAATGGAGCAAGAGTTATTCCAAAAGATGGCACAAGGCTTTGATATGCACGACCCTAGAGTATTTAATGAAGCGCATAAAAAAGCAGAAGCAGCATTAAATAGAGCTTTAGCAGATGTAGAAATGCCAGATGGAAGCATAATAAAGGGTGGATTTATGGATAGTGTTCACGCAAGACAGGCTGTTGATTATGTAAACTTTACCGACAGCATAGAAGTTGACAGAAACGAAAGAACAGTTGAATACGGAATAAGAAGGGCGCAAGAAAAAGGATTAACACAACCAGAGGACATTTTAGAATTTGCAGAACAATATAGAAATGACGAAGATTTAAACAATTTAGAATATTTTACTAAGGCATCTGAACCTACTAACGATCAGTTTAGAGGCTTTGGAAAAGGTTTATCTTCTACCGAAACAGGTTTTGATGAACTTGGTCAAAGAATTTTAAATTACCCTTCAAAAAGAATACATAAAGCTACAAGAGCAGTACCGCTTTTAGGTGTCGTATTCCCAACAAACAGAACTCCTTTAAACTTAGTAAAAAGCGCACTAAGGCATTTACCTTTACCAACTAACAGATTGGTAGATAGTTACTGGAGAGATATAACATCAGAAGATTTATTCCAAAGAGAAAGAGCTATAGGAGAAATAGCTACAAGTCAACATTTATTTGCGCTAGGCATTGGAGCTGTAGCTACAGGACTTGTTGAATTTAGTGGTCCACAAAGTACAAACCCTAATAGAGATAGATTAAATAGATATATGCACAGACCTCCAAACGCAATAAGATTTAGAACTCCTGGAAGTAATGAATGGTCAGATTGGTATTCATTGGATATGTTTGATACCGCTAGTTTTATTTTTGGTTCAATAGGAGGATATGTAGATGCTATAAAACGTATGCCTAGAGACGATCAATTTGAAGTACCATATACAGAAAATGATGAAATTAGTTACAGCGATAAGGTTCAAGAGTCATATATTATTGCTAATGCTCATACCTTAAGAAGATTTGATGGCTACACAGCAGCTAAAGCTATAGGGGATACTGTTAAAGAAAATACTGTTGGTTACTTTAGAAAAAGTGTTATGGCTAATATTGGTAATTTTTATGATTTAATTACAGAATTAATGCAAACAGAAGAAAGTGGCAACCAATATATACATACTGGTAAGCGCAATATGCTTGAAACAACTATTGCTCGTTATATGAAAATGCCATTAGCTTTGTTAAGGCAAACAAGAATTGGATTTGATAATAAAAGATATTTAATAAATGAATCGGTAAATGCAACAACAGGAGAAAGAACCTGGTACGCAACAGCATCCGACCTTGCAATGGAGTTATTAAGTGAAATACCTGGATTACAAAATTTATTTGGCACACCAGAACTAGATCCTATTTATGGACAGCCAGTAGAATACGACTATGCCTATGGAGCTGAAAATATCAAAAATCCTCTTTTAAGATCATTGGTAATGAACATACATCCATTAGCAATGTTTAGACCGACAAAAGAAAGGAACGGAACTGTTTATAAAGAGTTATCCAGGCTACATGGTTTTGGTGCATACCCAAGATTTAGTACAAGAACTAGCTTAAATATTAAAGGGTATGTAATGAGTAGCCAGGAGTTTATGGAATTTAGAGAACTTATGACTACTATTAAAGATCCAAATGGAAGTGGGTTAACTTTTGCGCAAGACCTGGAAAGATTAATTAATAGTGACGCATATAAGGAATTACCTGACTATGATCCAGAGTTTGACGTAACTGGTCTACCTAGAAATATAGTGTCAAAACGTGCAATGTTGACAAAATTATATGCTATAGATCAACTAGCTAAAAAATACAGGGATGCAGCAAGAAGATATTTTATTAATACAAAACCATATTTGCAACATTTACAAAATGAAAATAGAATATTAAATAAAGAAGTAGCACAAACTACTAATGATTTCCCCAACCAAGTCGAGGCTTGGCGATCTATAGTAAACACAGACGTTAGGACAGGTTAATGCCTTTTGCTCAATTTACTGGTACTGGAAACGGAACTACAAAACAATTTACAATTTCTTTTCCATACGTCAAAAAGGATCATATTGTTGTCGCACTTAATAATGTAACTGTTACTGGTTTTACTTTTATAAATGATACAACTATTGAGTTCGATACTCTTAGTTCGGCTACATCTACACAAGAAACATCTGGAGCGCCTAAGAATGGAGTAGGAATTGAAATTACTAGAGACACTCCATTAACAAATGCTCTTGTTGATTTTGTTGATGGTTCTACTTTAACTGCTGGCGACCTCGATACTGCTGTATTGCAATTATTGTATGGAATACAAGAAGCTAAAGATGAAGCTGCTCTTGGTATTCAACGTACACCGCAAGGGCAAGACGCAAAGAATCAGCAAATAATTAATGTCTCAGATCCTACTAATGCTCAAGATGCAGTAACTAAGGCATTTTTAGAAAGAGTCGGCAGTATTACATCAACACAATTAGCTGATGGAACCATTGTTAATGCTGATGTAAGCGCAAGTGCAGCTATAGATGGAACTAAAATATCTCCTGATTTTGGTAGTCAGAATATTGCTACATCTGGAACTGTTGACGGAAGGGATGTATCTGTTGATGGTACAAAGCTGGATACGATTGAAACGTCAGCTAAAGACGATCAGACAGGATCAGAAATAAAATCGTTATATGAAGCGGAAAGTAATACCAATGCTTTTACTGATGCCTTGCTTGCAAAGCTAAATGCCATTGAAGCAAATGCGACTACCGATCAGACAATAGCAGAAATAAAAGCACTTATAGCTGGCAGTCCTTTAGACGCTAGTCATCTTGCAGCAGATTCGGTAACAGGTTCCGAGCTTGCAGCGAACTCAGTTGATAGTAGTGAACTAGTTGACGGAAGCGTGGATCATTCACACTTATCTAATGATTGCGTAGATGGAGATAACATAGCCGACAATTC
>VTLG01003035.1_pt1 | contig 13629 bp, 23 predicted proteins | sample 4694571 | NCBI WGS metagenome assembly VTLG01 (sample SAMN12604809, study PRJNA352737) | marine metagenome | biome: ENVO:00000447; feature: ENVO:00000209|ENVO:00000569|ENVO:01000036; material: ENVO:00002151; isolation source: viral sequences binned using virsorter ...
GCTCCATAAGTCATAACCTGAATCCCAGCCTCCACTTATTGGCGGATTTAAGTTATACAATGTAGCAACGGCATATTCACCTTTAGCCCCTAATTTTTCTATATCTAACTCAGTTCGTGTTTTGTCTTGTTTTTGATTTTTTAAATTACTCGCCCGACTCATTTGATAGCGAAAATGAGCAAGTGAAATGGCATTATCATAAACTTCAGGTGTTAATTTAATCGTAATCATTTTTATTTAATTTTTTTATATATTCTAGTTTTTGTTCGTTTGTCATTTCATACCACCACTTGCAATTATGCCAAGCTATCTCCATTTGTTTTTTACATTCTTTTTTAATCGTAATCATAAGACCCCATTTGGTTCATTTCCCCATTACTAATCTTTTCAAAACTCTTTTGATGTTGGCGAATTAAAGCATTAATAATATTGCCATAGGTTAAATTTACACTTTGGTAATTATCCAGCCAATTCTCAGCAACTTCTTTTAACGTCATTCCATTCTTTAACTGCTCAGTTACAAATTCCAACACGTCAATCGCCAAGTATTTGTTTATGTGTTTGTTTTTCATCATTTAATGTTCTTAATAATTCTGATGATCCACGATTGCGAAACATCAATCCATTGGCAAATTTCTTTACAATCGTCAGAAAAAAACCATTCATAATCTTTTTGTTTACGAAACTTAACGTAGTCAATAATGGCTTGTCTAAGTACGGCGATAAATAATTTTTCTTCAGGTAATAGTGAGGGTTCGGGAGGTAAAACACGTATCTCATCCATCGTTAATTATTTTTGACCATTTCAATAATTGAATCCACATTTTAAAAGGAACAACAACAAAAGGTTCTTTTCTATCAGCACGACAAAACAATATGTCAGGATTTTCCTCTAACCATTTATAAATTTGTTTAAATCCGTTTGCCCTTATTTTACATTCTGCGGAGATTCCGCTAATCATTACATCGTGTTTGGCGAAGTCAGTTGCCCCTGATAATGGAACACGTTTGGCATCAATACCCCAATTCTTATGTTTGTTAACGATTTCTCGTTCAAAAGAACTGCCTTTAATTCGCTGAGATTTCCCCATTATCTTCACCCCGTTGAAAGTCGTTTTTATTAACGTTGCCGTTAGTCAACTCATTAATTTTTTGCATTATTTGTTTTTTTGGAATTCGTTTTTGATTAATGTATCGTGATATTGTGGGCTGTTTACACCCTAGCATTTCGGCAAAATTTACTTCTGTTAGTTTATTTTCTTTTAAATAATCTTTAAGTTTCATATTTAACAAATAACGGAATAGTTTTTACTTTGCAAGTTTTTTCGTCTTTATAAGTAATTTTATACCATTTATTGGATTATTAAAGTATAATTACTTATATTTATAGTTACGTAAATTATAACGATAATAATAATTAATACTTGACAATTCAAAAAAAATTACCATTTTAGCTTGCTTCATATATACGTAAATGGTATATTTTGCATAGAGGTGAAATATGAAAGACAAATCTTTATTGTCTGAACTTAGATTACGTTTTAATTTAACCCAAAGTGAAGTTGCTGAACGATTAGGATGCACGCAGGCTGAAGTATCTCGTATTGAAAAAGGTGTTAGACGATTACGTACAGAAACACTAAGCAACATAGCTAAGGCATTTAATATGCCTGTTGATGAATTGGTTCGTATGCAACTCGGTGAAGCTAATCAAAGTCTAAATACAAAAAAAGGTATTCCCTTGATTGGTAAGACGACTATTGATCAACGAGTTAGTGTGAAAGATAAGACACCAAGACGTTACAGTAGATGGGATAATGATGGCGATTTTTATTTCATAAAACAATCAGGTATGTGTTGTTATCCACGTATAAAACCTAATGAGTTTGTATTAATAGAAAAAAACTCTAGTTATGGTGAAGGTGAGGAAATTGTAATAGAGTATGTTGACAAAGACGACAACGTTATTATTTATGGCATTTTTGATAAAGTTGATAAAGACAATATTTACATAAAAAGGATCAATGAAAACATTGAGCTTTATGAAAATAAAGCTAATTATTTAACTGAATTAAATAAAGAATTAGTTGTAGATATTTACGTAATTAAAGCCATTTTTAAAAATATTTGAGTAAATAACGATTTTATTCTTGATAATCGGTGTAGTTTTGTTATATTTATACCATTAATGGTATATATGAACAACGTAACCACAATATATAGTGAAGATTCAACACCTTGTGATACAGAACCTAGGATTAAAGACGTTCTGCCTCAAATTTACATTGATTTAGATTTTGACCATTTTTCCCCTTCTCAACTCAAACAACCTTTTCACTATTGGTTAACAAATTATTTTTTACTTGATGCTGAAATAAAAAAGAAAAAAAAAGCATCACCTATGGCAAGGGCGGGTTCAGCCGTACACCAATTATTTCAAGATATTGATATAAAAAAATTACCCTTTAAATCCGTTATGGAAGATGTACTTAATGATTTTAGAAAAAGACGTGATAAGTATGATACCAAAGATTTATTTAAAGCTGATGAATATGAAAAGCGGTTTATGCCTACATACAATAACGTTCAATTTGCTTTTAAACAATTAGGCGTTAGTGAATGTGATTTAGAAACACCCATAAATTTAGAATTACCTGAATTAGATATTCCGATAACGGGATACACAGATTTTAGAACTCGTGAAAATGTTATTGAATTAAAAACTAAGTGGAATCGTATTCGTGAAGTTAATGATCAATATAATGTTTTTCGTATTTTAAAAAATGGAATGTGGTCAAAAACAAAACGTGTATTTAAAACGAAAGCTGAAGTTGATGTATATGTAAATGAACAAGATTGTGAATGTAAAGTTATGTTTGAAGAAAAACATTTTCAATGTGACTCAGCACCAAACATTTTACAACCTTTTCCTAACGATATAATGCAACTAGCTCTATATTGTCGGGCAACAAAAAAGAAACCAATAATTGTCTATGCCACAGAAAAAGATTTCAAAATATTTAGTCAAGATAACTGTGATTTATTATCTCAGGAATCATTAGATGAATATGTTGAAAAAGCAAGGCGGATTGCTTTAAGTCGTCAAAACTTGCTAAAGAAGGTAAACGATCCGTTTATATTAACACAACTAATTGAACCCCCTGACCTTAATGAATTTTGGTACGACTTGGGTGATGAAGTGGAAAACGAGGTAAAACGAGTATGGAATCTTTAAATGATAATGGAAAAATACACGAATCAATGTGTAAGTTTCACTCATTGTTTGAGGGTATTAAAGGTGAAAAAAAATCAGCTTTTAAAGGGCAATATTTTGAACTCCCGACTTTAATAAGTGAAATTAAACCTATATTAAATGAATGTGAATTATATTTTACACAACGTTCAATATTAATTAACGAACATAGCTATTTACAAACAACCATTAGACATAAGGATGGTTCATTTATTAGTGATGATGGTGTTCGTTTATATGAATCTGAAAAAGCGGGTGATTCTAAATTACAATCCATAGGGGCATCAATATCGTATGCAAGACGATATGGCTTGATGTCTATATTAGGATTAGCAGAATACAACGACCACGATTTAGATAATCCATTAAAAGAAAAACCAAAAGGTAATGGTGGACACAGCTATCGGGTAGAACCGCAAAAAGAAATTGATGAAAGTCAATTCACTAAATTTAAACAAAAATATCCTGATGAATATAAACAGTTAATGGATTGTAAAGGTGGTGCGGGAGGAAAATTATTAAAAGTATTCTCACCAATTTACAAAAAATTAAAAGACGAAGATTCTGACGTTTTAAAACAAGTGTTAAAGCTGAAGGATGAAATAAAAATAACAACCAACCAATAGGAGATATTATGTTGAATATTAATGGTAGTGGTTATCTTGGACAAGATTCTGAGTTAATCACATCAAAAAATAATCCTGAAAACAAAATACTAAAATTTAGTATTGGTTCAAAAAGTACGGGTAGTAAAGATAACCAAAAAACTAGCTGGATTGATTGTGTCATTTTAAATACAAAACGGGCTGAAAGTTTAGCGGGTTTTTTTAAAAAAGGCACGGGTCTTGTTTTTAGTGGCGAATTACAAGTATCAGCTTATGAAGATAAAGAAGGTAATAAAAAGAAAAATGCCTCAATCATTTTTGGTAATTTTGAATTTATACCTAAGAAAGATTCTCCCAATGGATCACCTGATAAAAAAGAATCCGTTGAACTACCTGATGACGACATCCCTTTTTAATGGAAACAGTTATCATAAGTGCGATTATGAATATCCTCGCTTGGAGTAACGTGGAATTTATACAGCAAAAAAAAACTAACGAACGATTATATGATTGTGAATGGGTGGATGTAGGCTGGCAAAAAACTGACCACAAAAGTCCATCACTTCATATATTCGGTTACATAAAATACAGACAACATTGTGAGGACAAAAAACAGTAGTGATTAAAAAAGTTAAAATGCAACACTACAAATTAGATTGCCCCGTCTGTGGTGAATTTTTAGATACAGAAACAATGAAACACGGATTTAGATATATTGATAATAAATGGCAATTCATTCATTATGATTGCGAAGAAATTTTAAATAATTTTTAAATAACAAGCCAAAATAAAGCCCATAGGCAACGATTTAGGGGTTAGGACGACTAATATATCGTCCTAAATAATCTTGTTAGCCAGGATGTTTACAGACTCGTTTTCGCTATCATTCACTCTTTTTCTATCAATATAATGTTGTTCAGCTACATTTCTTGCAGAATGACCGAAACGATAATTCAAAACCATTTTATTTAGGTTTAATTCATCAAATATTAATTCCATTTCCGTTCTATAAAAACGTCTAAATGATTGTAGATCAAATTTATAACCTAATGTTTGATTAGCTAAATAGATTGAATTTTTACGACAAGCATTGATGTCAGCAAAACTTCCCTTTGCATCAACAAAAATATAATCTACCTTTTTATCTAAGTTTGGAAAATATTTGTAAATGTCAAATCTAAATTTTTTTAAAAGTTTTGATAAATGATTTGCTAGTGGAATGGTTCTAAATCCATTTTCAGTTTTTGGAATATCTACACCCCATTTAATACTAACACTTTTATTGACAGATATTGTTTTATTAGCAAAATCAATATCACTCCATTGTAATCCTAAACATTCACCAGCACGTAAACCCGTTGTCGCAAGTGTAAATAAAAAGACTTGGTAATATGGTGATACTACTGACAATATTTTTTTTACTTCCTCAACAGTTGGTGTTGGTCTTACAGTTTTAGGTTGAACATTACGTCCATCGCTTCTTGATGTAAATTTAAAAAAACGAAAAGGTTTAATCATTGAACGTTCCATTCCAAAATCTAATATCTTTTGTAATTGGTTATAAATTTTTCTGCCCGTAGAAAAGGTTTTATAATTTAATGGATTTTTAAGAAATGGTTTTACTGTTTCAAAAATAAAACGTTCATTAATATCATCAATTAACATTGACCCCCAATGTTTAAGAATATGATTTTTGATCCAATTATAATCTGTATCATAGGTTCTTAATTTAATACCTTCATATCCACCATTTTGTCTATTACGAACTAATTGTTGTCTGTGTTCTAAATATTTTTTAGTTAAGGCATTGAGTGTTGGTTTATCTAATCCATATTTAAATTTTGAAATATATTGTTCTAAATTATCAATGGAACAATCTAAAACTTTTCGTACACCATTTTCACGATAGCTAATTCTTCCAAATGTATTTTTACCTCTTTTAATTTTTGAACTGCTTATAAATTCGTATTTCATTGTTACCTCGTTAGTTGGTTTACTTATTTTTTTTAACAATCTTAAATCGTATATTGTCGCTTAATGGATTGTCGTCATCAGAATCAACAACTGCATTATCAATCCAATCTATGCCCCAAGTAAATGGAACTATATTTTTTTTGTTAGTTTTATTTTTCATTTTCACCTCGTCAGTTGGTTAATATTAATCACTAAGATTTAAATGAAGAAGATTATCTCTTATATCATCTAAATTATATTTTAATTCTTCAAGATCAGGATTATGTATATCTGATTGAGATATTACTTCATCCAAGTTAGAAACTGCATCTTCAATATTTAAAAATGCTTTATCTAATAATTTTTCTAGTTTTGTATTTGACATTGTTACCTCGTTAGTTGTGGGGCTAACTTGTGGTGTAGCCCCTTGACCATTTAATTATTTATAAATAGATTTATAATTTGGGTTTTGTTCAATTTGCTCTTGAATAAAATCAACAACATCATAAACTTTGTCAGCTATTTCTTTATCTCCATTTTCATAGAAAAAATTAGTATATCTTTCTAATGATCTAGCACTCATTTCTAAGTCTGATAGCATTGATTCTTCTTTACTCATTGTTTTCATTTTTACCTCGTTTTTATAAGTTATTATTTAGTGTATAACTATTTATACCATCTAAATGGTATATTATGCAAGCACTAATTTATTTTTCCTACGAAACCGAATACTGCAAAGGTATCAATACACCTTTTATACACTTATTTAATACCTTCAATATACTGTTTTTTGGGGTGGTAGTGTATAAATAAAAAAGACAAAAAAAAATCCCCTAGCCGAAACTAGGGGAAAAGCCTTATATTCTGCGGGTTTTAGATGGGGTGGCTGAGGGGATTTGAACCCCCGACCTTCGGTACCACAAACCAATGATACCCCCATAAACCCTATGGTTTTAATAAATTTCTACACTACTTTATACATTATTCCTTTTTATACTTAAAAATATACCATCTATACACTACTTTATACACTACTTACACGATCTGAACGGGAAATATTTGCATAATATTGTTCGTATTTAAATCAATAATTATCTCTGCAACGTGTAAAATTAATTGAATTATTAACAAAGTAACAATTACTTTAAACTGCCATTGGTACATCATTTTCTAAATTGTGCGATTGATTTTAACCCAAACGAACCAGCTATTGATGCTAGTATTCCATACGTCAACCAATCAGGACAATCCTCTTTTAAAAATTTAAAACCATCAGCCATAAATGGTTGCAAGGGTGGAAAAAAACTAGCAAAGATAATGCCAATAAAACAAATTGTCCACGCCTCATCTTTCCAGCTACTATCTGATGCTTTCATAGCCATCTCGTTCCAGTTGCCGTCTTGCTCTATTTTTTTCTTTGTCGCTTGTAATTTCGTTAATTCTACTTCAGCTTTTAATTTTGCTTTTTCTTGTTTACCTTTTAACCACGTACCCGCTAAGTTTGTAATTCCTGAAACTATTGATCCAAATAACATAATTTAATAACTCCATAAAATTGGTGATTCTGCTTCTCGTAAATCTACGTGAATAAATCGTCCATCATAATTACCTTTTTGATTTACACCAATACCCATAAATCCAATGTCTAAGGCAATTTTAATAATATCTAAAGCGTGTTTGTGATTAGCTAAAATATCACAAGCAATGCCTTTTGTGTGCATACCTGGTTTTGTCTTCCTGACTTCAACTGGATGTGTTTCATCTCTAAACCCTGAAGAAATCACTAGGGGTCTGTCAATGGTCTTCCTCAAAAAATCTAGCTTTCGCATAAAGCCATCTTGCATCAAATTATTACCCGTATGAGTGCAATTAAATTCTTCTTTTTTAAAATATTTTATTTCATCCCAATTTACTAAGTGCATCATTCAATGTCCTTTTCTCTAAATTTTTATCTGACAAATGAATTGAATATATCTGATGCGATATACCCGTTATTGTTTTTGTCGGTTTAAAAAAAACTCGTGGATTATCCCTACAAAACATTAAAAACGCTACTATATCTGAGTCACAGTTTTTTGATAGCTTACGAAGCGTTCCTTTTTTTCCTTGCTTTGTAGAAAATTTATAACCATTACGATTAGTAATAGGTCGTGTAGAAGATTTAACTTCTACCTTAATTAATTGATTATCAATAAGTGTAATAATGTCAAATCCATTTTGATTTACAAGGTTAGTGGGATAACCTAATTTTAACAATAAATATGCTACATAATATTCAGCACACTTACCTTGTAATTTACGATCTACCAAGGATCAATCCTAAGATTGCCCCAAAACTAGAACTTACAACAACCACCGCTGACATAATTCCTTTACCTTTTGCAAGTTGTAATTCTAAGGCACGAACTCGTGTAGAAAGTGTCGTACATTCATTTTGTAATGTTTCAATCGCTTCTAAAAGCTGACCCGTTTCTCGTTCTGTTAATTTAGTCATACATAAATCCAAAATACATAATGGTTAATATTGCGATAATAACGAGGACGATAATTGAACCCGTTTCTATTTGTTTCATTATTTCGTTTCTACGTTTGATTCGCAGTATTTTTTCTTTTTTTATTCTTTCTCGTTCAGCCTTAATCCGTTCAGCCCGTATCTTTAAAATATTTTGCCACGTACCCCAACCAAATCTAAGGTCAATCATCGTTGCCATTTCCTGACGTTTTTCACTTGCCAATTTGGCATCAATAACTTCTTGGGCAACATTCTTTATGGAAAATACATTAGATGACGCACCCCTTTTAAATCGTTCTTTTTGCACTTGATCATAACCATTTAGGAATTCATCTATGTGATGAGCCACTTCCCCAATATGTTGAGCCTTGTCTAAGGTTGATGATATTTTATCAAATGTTTCCTGAACAATTCTTATTCCAGCTATTGTAGCGGAAAAAATTTCTAGCATAATTATTCGCCATAAGAATCAGGAAAGTTATGAATAGGAGCTTTACCCGTAGGTTTACCAACAGAATCAGTAGGTACAACAAACAAGGCTTTGAATGCCGTCATATCACTAGCATCAGTAATAGACGTTTCAATAGTATTACTAGCGGTTCGTACACTTGTTCTATGTGTTGTCACTTCACTAGGAATGGCTTTTGTATTATCTTCAGCATTACGAACCACATACCAATCGGTTGGCTCTAATAAACTTTTTGCGGTGGCTTTAGTTTTTTCTATCCATATTGTTTTTAACCCTTTTGTAACTAATTGGTTACCCTCTGTATCTAAAACTGCATCGCCATTATCATCTACTTCGCTTACATCATTTAAATTCTTTTCATTAGAACTAATAGTTTCCACAACTTGGTTATTATCCGCATCAAAACTATAACTAGCAGAACCCATAGTATTAAATTCATTATCAGGCGAAGATGATTGCACTACGGGATATAAACCAATATTAGCTAGATCAGTTTTTGACCATAAACTAAATATACTGGCTGGATGTTGAACGCCCGTTGCTGGATCGTTCCACGCCCTCGCATTTACTATTTGGACAACTTGTCCAGCTTTTACATAAGCGTACATAAGTAACTCCTATTTTTTGTTAATTGTTAATTTTTGTTATAATTATTAGAAAAACGGCTTGATTTAAGCCTCGTCAGGCAAAACTTTTATGTCTTGAAGTATAAAACTACCTCGCAGTCACAGGGTTTGTTCCGTCCCCAACGAATGGATGTTCAGCAAATGCCATATAGATATATGTTCCGCCACTTGCATTAAAACTTGTATTTGTTGACCTTTGTTTAAATCCATTTGCTAGAAAATCTAAATAATCAACACCAGTAGCATCTGCACCAGTACTATTAGCAACAAGTTGTAAATCTACAGGATTAAATGTATTTCTTTTATTATCTAAAATAACCCAATTTCCCGAGGAATCTGTTCTTTTAATCATCACAAAGGAAGGCGAAAAATTGGTCGCCACAAATGTGCCGTCACTTGACCCATTTCCAGTGTAGCTACCAAATTTACTAAAGCCATCTACTTCGTGCCAACAATAGGCAACATAGTTTTTACCACTACCATTTGTATTTAATGAACCAGCATCTTGTATAGAAAAAACTGAAGATGTAGGGGCAGTATTGTTAAACACATCTGAGGTAGATTGAGCAGAATTACTATTTAAACTTACATAATAATTAGCACCAGAAAGGTCTTTGTGATAAACAAACCAACTTCTAGAATCTGTTAAATTTTTGATCATAATCCATTGGGGTGTTGATGATAATCCGTGACCAATGGTGGCTGTTCCAGAACTTGTGCCAGCATAAGTTACGATTGAAAATCCAGCTAGTGTATTAGCTTGTGTGGTGCTAGTTTGTGAGCCGTCATCGTTGGTAGCAGTTGTACCTCCGTTAGCTACCCAGTTCCAAGCTACCATAGATGCACCACTATTATTTACATTAGATGTATCACCAACAACGATACCACCTTTTAAAAATTTTGAAACACCACCTTGAGTATTAAGTATTGCAGAGGTATTATTTGTAACTAATCTATTAAATACACCATTACTACTATCATAAGTATTATGATTTAGTGCATTATCTCTGTCTTTAATCCAAGTTAGACCAACTATGCCTCTATCTGTTTCAGGTAGGTTGTCTTGTTGTAAAGCCACATAACCAGTTGGTGGGGTATAGGTAAAAGATTTTTGACCGAAGTTAGCTGTCCACCCACCACTATGTCCAGTAGCACCATCACCCATAGCAAAAGTATAATTACCATTAGGTAAGGATATTGTTCCTTGACTAGAATTATTTTTAAAAAACTGAACAGTATGATTATCTAAATCTAAAGCTATTCCAATTATATCAGTTGATGTATAAGTTGCATAAGTTACATCATAACTATTACTAGAATTATAATATACTTGTCCATTAAACCCATAATACATATAACCAGCTACACTTCCATCTGAGGTTGCTGGTAATCTCGTTGAATTAGATGAGTAAGGAACATTAAGTGTTGATACTACACCAACTTCAGAACGACCCATAGAATCACAAGTAAACTCTGCATAATATTTACCACTTTTTGGTTTTAGTGTAGCATTGTGATGTGAGTAATCAGAAGTTCCAGTAGCAAGTTTTAAGTTACCCTCACTTAATGTTCCACCAGTTCCTTGTAATGTCGCAAAGTTTTGGGTAGGACTATCCGTAGTCTGATCTGTACTAGCTAAATTTGTAGCTGTGAAATCATTCGTATTTCCACTGGTGTCATCTCCGAGTGCTGAACTATCTTGAAACTTTAATCTAAAACCATTTGTTCCATATTGATCTTGAGTATTTGCAGTACCACCCATACCACTATGACTTGAACAATAATAATATAATGTTGCTGTGCCAGTAGGTACTGTGATTTCTGTATAAGCACCACTTGAACCTGGAGTGCCAACAGTAGTTACTCCACTTGTAAATTCAGTACCACCTCCGTGAGTACCATCTGAAGTTGTTGAGAATCGTAATGGATGCCCTGAGTTAGAAGAATCACTTTGATCAAATCTGTATGTAGCACCTTCTATTAAGGTAACAGTTGCTTGTTGTGATGAATCAATATAATAAACATTACCACTTCCTGGATTTGAAACTGTAACAGTAAAAGTTGTTGTCGTTGTAGGATAAGGCGAAACAGTTTTAGGAATCCATCTACCAGTTGAAGTATCAGTAACTCCAAAAGATGCTGGAAGTAATGCTTGACCATCTACATAATTTACTTCTGCTAAATAACCATCAAAATATTGACCACTTGAACTTAATCTTCCAATATTTTGTGTTTGACTTGCTAGTTGATAATCAGAATTTTGGGATGGATTTGTGTTTGTTGCAAACGAGGTTATTTCATCACCATCAACATAAATACGATTTCTATTATCAGCAGTAGACTGAGTTGTATCTACACTTATTAGAATATGATAAAATTTACTAGTATCTTCAAAAGTTCTGTTAGAAACTTTGTTGACAGCACTACCTCCACTTGTAACAAATTGTAATTGATTTGAACTATTCATATTAAGAACAGGTCTTTGGGTTGACCCTGAAACTTCAGCTAATCCTAACAATGTTCTTGTCGTTCCTAGAACACCTAATTTAACCCATAAAGAAATAGTAAATTGTCTTGTAGAAGTTGGACTAGAACCAGCAGTTCTACTCATATATGCACTATCCCCATCATTAAATATACAACTATTATCTATCGTGCCATTATCAGTAAAAGGTACGAACTTACCGACCCTCTGACCTCCTCCGTTGCCTTCGTAGATTATCGGAAAGAAATATTCTTCGCCATTTGGTATTGTTGGTGTTGCCATATTAACTTCCTAAATTCTTTGTGCAAAGTGCCAAGTACCCACTTGGAACACTATATTTAAAATTACCTATTCCATTACCATCACTATTACCACCAGCAGTTACATTCCCAGCAAAAGTTCCATCTTGTCCAAAGTTTATTATACAAGTATCTGAAACCAATAAACCTACTGCTGGAAATATAAAATCATCTGTATCTGCTGTTTTGTAAGTAGTTGTTAAATTACCTTCTGATACACCATTTTTATAAGCTGTTAAGATACCACCTGAATCATCTAAATCTAAAGCAAAAGAAATAATATCACCAGTAGTATAAGTTGATTCTGTGGCTATTTGACCACCATTATGATAAATTGCACCATTTGTACCATACCAACCATATCCATCAGATGGAACACCAGGATGAATACTTGTTGTTGTATTTAAAGTCTGTGCCAGCCCAACAGTTCCGTGAAGATTGTAAGTTGTACCACCAGCACGAACTTCCCAATACCATTTTCCAGATTTAACACCCATTGTTGCTTTTGATGTTTGCCATACAGAACTACTCCCAGAAGTACCTTTTAAATTTCCTTCTGAAAGTGTCATAGAACCTTTATCTATTGGACTCAAAACTGCAAAATTATTCGTAGGTGTGTCAAAAACTTGGTCGTGTGCGGCAAGTCCGCTTGTTGTGTAGTCATTACCATTTCCCGATTCATCATCTCCTAAATCAGATGCATCTCTGCCATCAATTTTAAATCCATTTGTTCCATAACTGCCAGTGTACTCTTTGGGTATCCAGATTCCTGAATCATTAAACTCGCCGAAGAAACTAGGGTCATAAGCATAGCCGTCTAATAGATGTATTTCCGCCATATAACCATCAAAGTATCCAGATGGACTACTAAATTCAAATCTACCTATAGAATGTTTATCAGTATTATTAATTCTAAATTCTTGATTTAGACTTGGATAAGTTTCATTAGTAAAAGTTGTTTCTCTAATACCATTAATATACATTTTAACTCTTTCATTACTTACTGCATTGGTTGTATCCACAGTTAAGACGAAATGATAAAAAGCACTTGGGTCTCGCAAGGCTCTGGTTGGTTCTAAAACAGTATGAGCCGATCCGCTAACTCTTGCATCTAAATATATTCTGTAATCACCAGAACTGCCTTGATTGAAAATTAAATTATCTCTAGTTGTATCACTATTCCTTACTGACAAAAACATTCTTTGTGTAGTAGCCATATCACCTAGTTTAAACCAAAAACTGTATGTAAATGTTCTTCTATTTCCAGCACTACTAGGGGTTCTATGCATATATGCACTATCACCATCATTAAACCTAATTGATTGCCCTATTGTATGCACCGCAGTAGATGTACCACTTGCACCACTAGAACCCGCTAGAATATCGTTTTGAAATACCATTTATTTTCCTATGATAAATTTAAAGTG
>VTLG01013565.1_pt1 | contig 13628 bp, 20 predicted proteins | sample 4694571 | NCBI WGS metagenome assembly VTLG01 (sample SAMN12604809, study PRJNA352737) | marine metagenome | biome: ENVO:00000447; feature: ENVO:00000209|ENVO:00000569|ENVO:01000036; material: ENVO:00002151; isolation source: viral sequences binned using virsorter ...
AACACCTACAAGTCCTGATCTATGTGTTTTATTTAGAACATTTGATTTACAATTAAACCCTAATCTAGTAAAACCAGGCTTGACTTTATAGTAATACCTGATATAATATACCTAAAGGCAGGTAAATTATGAGCGATGATTACGAACAAGGTAGAGATACACACGACCATGATTTGACTTATGAGAATGAGCAAAGCACGGTTACTATACCTTTAAAAGAATATGATAAGTTAAAAGAACAAGGTCAATATATAACAGACCCTAGTTTAATTTCAATCATAGATAAAATAGAAGAACTAACAAGAGCATTGAGAAGACATATAGTCAGAAAATTTTAATGTTAATGAATAGTAAAAAGTTTGCTATGACCATTGAAGCAATAGTAAAAGAAAAAAAAATACCATACATGGATGCTATTCTTAAATTCTGTGAAGAAAATGATATAGATCCATCAAGTGTTGGTTCACTTATTAACAAATCACTTAAAGAAAAGATACAATTAGAAGCAGAGAAGCTAAACCTGATTGAAAAATCAAGCACAGCGACTTTACCTTTATGACAAGTTATGAAGCATATACATTATATCTTGCTATCAAGTTGCATTTTACTACCCCTAATTATGATTATTTTAAGCACAATGCCAAGGTAAATAGTAGTTTCAATTCATTTATAAAAAGAAATGATAGATTCTTCTTTCATAAATTAGCAACTAAATATGGTGAGAACTTACGAGATTACTATGTTAGTAATTTTGTTGATAGACCTAAAACATGGGTAGGAGATTTAGTAAGAGCAGATGGAGATACGATTTACAATAAATGGCGAAAGTATAATGAATCTTTTTCGTACAATTTTCGAAACGATTGCGTACTTATTCGTAATGTCATTGATGGTGACAATATTCGCTTTGATGATGTTTTCAGCGTTGATAGTGGGCAGCATCCAAGATTGCTACGGCTATTACTTTCAGGAAAGGTCTCAATACAATCGGTCATCATCTTTGATAAGATTTTGTCGTTTGTCAATCGTTGGGATAAAGAAATTAAAGAAACAATTATATGGCCTGAAAAGTCATTTAAGATTGCCAAGTTAAAACCATTTGTGAGTGTAAACTTAACAAAGTGTAAATTTATTATGAAAGAAATATTTGTATGATACAATATAAATTAAACACATATGGTTTTGTTAATAAAGTTGAAAAGCATAATTCGTTTAAAAAATATATGATGAATTATATAAAAAAACAACCAACATATAGGTTGATAGAAAGATTAGATGATATTTCAAATACTGATTGGAAAGATAGTTATAATCCTAATAGACCTTACGTTAAAAAATTTGCAAAACTTATATCACCGTATCTGTCAAAAATAGGTAGGGTTCTTAAAACAAAAAAATTTACAATTGGTAATATGTGGTATCAACAATATGGCAAAGGATCTAAACATCAATGGCACCATCATGTAAGTAGCAATTGGTCGGCAGTTTATTATTTAGAATTGCCTAATAATTTAGGTACAGAACTTTATGATATTACAGAAAGCAGAACATTTGATATAAAGTTAAATGAAGGTGATTTATTTTTATTTCCTGCTAACATGTTGCATAGATCACCGCCTAACATGACTAGTAAAATAAAAACAATCATATCATTTAATATTGATTTTAATGAGGTTATATGACAGATAAATTATTAACAGAGGAAGAAGTTAGAAAAGAATATAAAGAGCACCGTAAAGATAAAGTGTTTGCTAAATGTTGGCCTGCTAACAATGATAGTTTTTATGAATGGTGCTCAATGTATTTAGATTATAAACACATAACAAAAAAGAAAAAGAAAAGATGACTAAAGATTTTTTAGAACATACGCTTGAAGAACAAAAAATATTAGACATCGGTTTGAAACAATCAAGGCAAAATAAAGCAGATAGATTCCCAACTGCTGATGAAAGATGGCCAAGAGGAGGTGAAGTGATACAAGGTAAAAAAAGAGTTTTTTTAATAGGCAATGGTTTAAGTAGAAAAGAATTTGACTTAACACCATTAAAAAAATATGGCAAAGTTTATGGCTGTAATGCAATATGGAGAGATGAATTAGATAAGATTGATGTATTGACAGCAGTTGACAATGGTGTTATACATGAAATATATCATAACGGTATAGCACAAAAGATACCATGTTGGTTTAGAAACTGGACTAAAGTACCTACGCCAATGTATGAGTCAGTTGTTGAAGGTATGATAGGCAAACAAGAATTAGAAGAATTAAAAGACTATGATGTAATTACTCAAAATGAAAGAGGCATGTCACAAGAGTTTGTTATGCACGGTGCTAATTTAGCAGGTCAAGTTAAGATATTAAGAAATGCTAAAAAAGAAACACCAAGAGGTGACAAAGAGATAATAAAAAAACAAATCAATCATAATACTTTATATGTTTCTTGGATAAAAGAACCTGATTATTCTAAAGATATTAGAGAGTGTTGGTCAGAATATAAAGATCATGGTTGGGCATGTGGTGCTTCTGCTGGGTTTATTGCTTGTAAGGAAGAGAAACCTGATGAAGTATATCTCATAGGCCACGATTTAGTTTCAGATACAGAGAAAGTTAATAATCTATTTGCAGGCACAAAACACTATGTGGCAAAAGAAAATGGTCCTACACCTCATGTAAATTGGGTAGGTCAATGGTATGATCTATTTGCATGGAATCAGAATATTAAGTTTTTTAAAGTTAATAAAAGTGCAGATAATCTACCTACTAATCAACCCTTTAAAGAGTGGTCTGAATGGGCAGATAAGAAGGTATTATCATATATGACACAGGCAGAACTGCTTGACAAAATGCGTAAATGGTGATATAATGATACTATGTTTGATGAGATAATATACAAAGTATTAGATAAAGTTGTTTCAACCTGTGAGTGCTTGAAGAAGTGCATAAAAGAAAGGTCTTTGCCGAAAGCTTGTAGTGACGATAATGTTAAACAAGAAGAAGTAAAAAAATGGGCAAAGAGTAGAAAAAACGATTATAAATAATACTATAATATTTAAATTAATACATACAACAATATATACAAAGGATACATACAAATGACAAGTGCATTAGAAAATCTAAAAAAGTCAAAATCTAATTTTGACATCTTAACAAAACAACTAGAAAAATCCATAGATCAACCAGAAAAGAAAAAATCATACCAAGATGATAGACTCTGGAAACCAGAACTAGATAAATCAGGTAATGGTTATGCAGTATTAAGATTCTTACCTGCTGTAGAAGGCGAAGATATGCCATGGCAAAGAGTCTGGAATCATGCGTTTCAAGGACCAGGTGGTCAATGGTATATTGAAAATTCATTAACAACTTTAAATAAAAAAGATCCTGTTAGTGAAGAAAATACTAGATTATGGAATACAGGCATAGAAGCAGACAAAGAGATTGCTAGAAAAAGAAAGAGAAAATTATCTTACTATTCTAACATCTATATTGTCAGCGATCCTAAACATCCTGAAAACGAAGGCAAAGTATTCTTATTCAAATATGGTAAGAAAATTTTTGACAAGTTATCAGAGGCGATGAACCCACACTTTGAAGATGAAAAGGCAGTAAATCCTTTTGACTTCTGGGAAGGCGCTAACTTTAAACTGAAAATCAGAAAAGTTGATGGCTACTGGAACTATGACAAATCTGAATTTGAGCCAGTTAGTAGATTAAAACCTACTGATGATGAGATTGACAAGATATGGAAATCTCAATACGCTCTAAAGGCCTTCATTGATCCAAGTAATTTTAAATCTTATGATGAACTCAAAGAGAAACTGAATAAGGTTCTTACTGGAACAAGAAGTACGGAGTCCGTAGAAGATATAGACCTCCCACCTGTCAGTAATGACATACCTACATCTTCAAACGGTGCCGTAGAGAAAGAGGAATCATCTAACGATGGAGACGATCTATCGTATTTTAGTAAATTAGCTGAAGACGATTCCTAAAATCTATCTCTCTCACTTTCTCAAACGGGAGGCCAAAAGGCCTCCCACACCATGAGGAGATATAAATAAACATGATACGATAATATTTGTATCATAAATTAGAGCATTATTATTTGCTCGGAAAGATAATATGACGACACAAACAAACTGGGACCCAAATGGGACCTACACTTTATCAGAAATCGCTGATAAACATATCAAAGAAGAACAAAAAAACAATCTAAAAAACTTTTCAGTTATAAGTGATGTGCCAGATAACGGTACATTAATATCGCCTGAAAATGTTTTGAAATTAAAAGTAGATGGCAAGTATAACAGAGCCGTTGAAGATTTTTCATATAGAAATTTGTATGAGAATATTGATAGACGAAAAGGATTTGATTACAGATCCGCCTCTGGTATAATTACATTTGTTAGACCTAATGGTGACGAGGTAGATGTTGCAGGTGTACACAGAGGAGTTTTTGCTGCTGTAAAGCAAATACCTCTTGTTGTAAACAGACACTATCACAAACCAGATACTTCAATTGAAGAATGTAGAAGAATTGAAGCACAGGTTTATACAGACGAAGGTTATCATTTATATAAACAAACACCAGATCAAGCATTTAAGGCTGCCTGGGTTGCTGAAGAGGATTGGGCATTATCATTTGCCAAGACTCTTAAAAAGTTAGGATTAAAAGTCAAAGGTATTGGTGACTTTAACGGTACAAAGTTAACAGGTTATCAAACACTTTTAAAAACTATTGATGAATATAAAATTAAACCAGTAGAAAAAGCAGGTGAGTTATTAGAAGATTCATTAGAAGATGAAGATAAACTTAATTCGCTTTTTATATCTGGTCTTGCAGTATTATTGTCAAAAGAAACAAACTTGGTAGACAAGCATGTTAAGACAGCAATAGAAACTGCTTTATCTTCAGACAGCTTTCTAAAAAGAACTCAACATGGTTCTGCTAGAGAGAACTTAGCAATCAGATTTGGTAAAAAATACAATGGCGTTGTAAAAAGAAAAAACAAACCAGAGATTAATTTATATGAACTATGCAAGTCGTTAGATGTAAATACAGAGATTTTATCTACTGACGGCGTGATAGTTAATGCGTAAATTTAAAAAACTACCAAACATAGATAGAAGGGCGTACAAGGGAACTTTTACGCCCTCTAATCCATCAAAGTATAAAGGTAATGTAAAGAACGTAGTTTATAGATCAAGTTGGGAAAAAAGATTTATGAATTATTGTGACAGAACCAGAGAGATTATAGAATGGGGTAGTGAAGAACTATCAATATTTTATAGAGGTGTTGATGGCAAACCACATAGATATTATCCTGACTTTTATATGAAAGTCAGACAACCTAACAACACATACAAAAAGTTTATTGTAGAAATCAAACCTAAATATCAGACCAGAAAACCTAAACCAGGTAAAATTAAATCAGCATATTTTAAAAGATCATTGTTAACTTATGAAACTAATAGACGCAAGTGGTCAACAGCATTTGCTTTCTGTAAAAAGCATAATATGACATTTAAAATACTTACTGAAGATCATCTAAAGACCTTTTAAATCATCATAAATAGTAGTATGGCAAGTGTATTTGACACAATAAAAATGAAGGCAGGAGATACTGACCGTTCTAATAGTTGGTATAGAGGCCAAGTAAATAGAATTGCAAGTGGTACTACTGCTAGAGAATTGTTTAGACAAGGTAAACTAGCAAGACGACCTAGTGTAGGTAGACTTAATTTGTTTGGTTATAACCCTAAATTAAGAAAGACCTTGCCTTATTATGACATATTTCCTTTAGTATTACCTTTAGAGGCAATATCAGGTGGGTTTATGGGTATGAACTTTCATTACTTACCACCGTTATTAAGAATGAGATTATTAGAGCGTATGCAGGCAAGAGCAACAGATAAAAGATTTGATAAGAATACAAAATTTGACGTGACTTATGATGATGTAAAAAATTTAGGTATTGTTAAACCTACAATTAAAAAGTATTTGTATTCATACGCACAAACAGGTTTTTTAAGAATAAACGCAGATGAAGCTGCAACAGCAATATTCTTACCTGTACAAAGATTTAAAAAGGCTTCAGAGGCAAAAGTATATTCAGATAGTAGGAGAATTATCTAATGGCAATATTCAGACAACGATTACCAATACCAGGACCATTTGATATAAGAATAGGTTTACCTAGAGATAAGGGTTTTGATCCTAGAAAAGCAAGAAAGAGATTAGAACAAAAGGCAAATCCTAATACATCAATAAACAGATTTAGAAGTATGGTTTCAGGTGGTGAAGGTTTATATAGACCTGCAAAGTTTTTTGTTGCAATAGAATTTCCTCAAGCAATAAGAGGTGACATTGATATTCAAAGAGAATTTACAGAGTATCAAATGGATGCTAGTTTTTTAAGATCAACAAGAAACACGGTTAAAGATAGATTATATTTTTTCTGCTCGGATGCTTCATTACCAGAAAGAACAATACAAGATACAGAATATGGTGGTATATATGGACCTGAAAGAAAAATAGGTAGAGGTTTAGAATTTGCACCGATAAATTTACAATTTATGCTTGACTCTGAACTACAAGAGCGTAGTATATTTGAGGCATGGCAAAATCTAATTATAAACGAAAGAACATTTAACGCTAATTTTTATGATGAATATATTGGTAGAATATTCATTTATCCATTACATGAAAATAGACTTGAAGCGTCACCTAGTAGAACACAATTTCCTGCTACAAATGCAGCTGCAGGACCTATGGCAAGATTATCTTTAGCAGGTTATTTCTGTGAGATGATAGAGGTCTATCCTAAAACAATAGGTGCAGTAGAATTATCATATGGTGCAAATAATCAGTTTGCTAAACAATCAATTACATTTAATTACAGATATTGGAGATCAAGTGCTACACAACACGACCATGAAATGGGACAAGAAACTGGTGATATTGATGGCGTAGGCACAATAAAAGACCCTAAAATAGGAGGCATATTTGGTGGTCTTATAAGTAAATTACCACCTGAATTAAGAAGAGCAGGAAGAGATGTACTTAATCAGGTTAAGACAAGATTCCCTACGGGAAGAATATTTGGCGGAAAGGTATTTCCCCCATTTTTTTAAATAATTAATAAAGGAGTGAAACATTATGGCTTTACCATTAAATGAAGTACCAAAATATACATGTGATTTACCCTCAACAGGTCAGACCATTACATATAGACCATTTCTTGTAAAAGAGCAAAAGGTTATGTTAATGGCGATGGAGAGTGAAGACGAAAATGAAATTAGTCAGGCTGTGATAGATACTATGCAATCGTGTATGGTGTCTGAAATAGATATTAGAAGTTTGCCTATATTTGATTTTGAGTATTTGTACTTAAAGGTCAGAGCAAAGTCAGTCGGTGAAACGGTTAAATTGAGAATAAAATGTCCAGATGATGAAAAAGAAATTGTTGTTAAGGAAGTTAACCTTGATGAATTAGAAGTAGATAAACCTAAAGATCATACTAACAAAATAGAGTTTGATCCTGGTTATGGTGTTATTATGAGATACCCTACTGCTGATACATTTAAGAACTATCCTGAATCATCAACAGCATTATCTTATAAGTTGGCACAAGATTCTATTCAAACAATATACAAAGGTGATGAGGTTTACGATAGAAACAACATCAGCGATGAAGAATTAGAAGAATTTGTGAACAACATGACACAGGCTCAGTTTACTAAATTACAGACTTTCTTTGACACAATGCCAAGAATTAGACACACAATCAAATATCAGAACCCTAAAACGGGTAAAGATTTTGAAATGAAACTAACTGGTACATCTGATTTTTTTTAATTACCCTTTCACATGAAAGCCTTGAGAATTACTATCGGGTGAATTTTCTGTTAATGCACCATCATAAATATTCATTAACAGAATTAGAAATGATGTTACCGTGGGAAAGGGAAATATATGTTGATATGTTAATACAGCATATCAAAGATGAGAACGATAAATTAAGAGAAGAAGAACGACAGAGGAGAGGATAGTATGTTAGAAGGATTATCAAATAAAGCAGTAGGCACAATCAAATGGGTCTGGTGGTTTTTAAAAGAAGAATTACCACAATTTTTATCTAATTGGCGAACCGTGCCAAGACTTATGATGGTTGCATATGCTTATGCTTTTATCGAAGTTATAACATGGTTTATGGCATTAGAAGCGCCTAACAACGCACAAGCAGGTTTAGTATCTGTTGTAGTTGGTGCAGGTGCAGCTTGGTTTGGTTTATATGTTAATGGTAAGAAAAGTAAAATATCAAACAGCGAACCAAAAAGATAATAAATGGCAGATAGTAAAGACTTTAGGAAACTATTAAAAGAGCAAAAAGAAAAGAAGCAAAAAGAGGTAATCTCTATTGCTGAAGCGACACAAAACTATGCTTTGCAGATACAAAGAGATGAAGGTTTTGGTCAACAATTCTTTAAGCGTGAAGGTATATCTAATGCTGCCGTAAGTGTTGTACAAAACTTTACAAACGAACTAGATGGTATTGCTGACGCAAGTGAACCATATAAAAACATTAAAGAACTTTTAGGTAAATATAATGTTCTTTTAAAAGAATTGCCTGGGTCTGTTAAAAAAGATAGATTTACAGAAAGAGAAGCACTATACATCTCAAAGGTGGTTGATCCTGTATTAAGGGAACTTAACAGCCTGACAGGACCTTTGTTAAGAACAAGACTTGCATTTAGAGATTTCATAAAACAATTTAAACCTATTAAGATTGCAGATAGATTATTTGGTAATATACCGATAGTAGGTGGTCTTATTAAGAGAAAGATTGAAAGACAAGAAGCAGGTGAACAAGAATTAAGACAAGCAGAAAGAACAAAACAAAGAGAAGCATCCAGAGAGGCAAGACGAGGTATTGAAGACTCACTTGCAATGGATGATATGTCATCTAGCGAAGAAATATTAGATCAAGTAGGTGAAACAAGACCTAAAGGCACACAAGCAGGTATAGCAAAATCTAGTGGTCAATCTGCTACGTTTGGTGAAGAACTTGCTAAAGAGAAAGCAGTAAAAGATGAACAAGTAAAAGGTCTCTTTGAGATGATTGCTGAAAGCACCTATGAAACAAATGAGAATGTTAAAAAATTAGTTGATGAGGCCGAAGAAGATAATGAAAAGAAAGGTGGGTTCTTTTCTAATCTATTAGGTGCTTTGTTACCACTTGCTGCTCTAACAGGTTTAGGTGGTATATTAAGCACAGCGATCTCAGGTTTAGGCACATCTTTAGCCGCTACATTAAAAAATTTAAATCCGTTTGCTTCAAACGTAGATAAAAATAAAACTCAAAATCAAAAAAATAAAAACAAAACAGGTAGCAGAGTCGGGGCAGTAGGTTCAGGTCAAACTGAAAAACAATTAAAAAAAGATCAGACAAAAGTAAAAACATTAGTAGATAAAAATAAGAAAAAAGGTATTAATACAGCAGGTAAATATGCTAAAAATATCGTAAGAGCAGGTGGTCGTTTCGTAATACCAGTTGCAGCTTTGATGAGTATATTTGACGCTGCTACAGGTGTAGCACAAGCAGGTGAGTTATTAGATAAAGAAGAAGGTGAAGAATTAACATTTAGAGATAAAGCGTCAGCAGGTTTTGCTGGGTTCTTATCAGGTCTTACATTTGGTTTTGTTGATAAGAAAGCAACTGCTAAGTATCTTGCAGGTGATAGAGAACCAGTAGATAGTAGTTTAAAAACTCGTAATAGAAAATTACGGAGAGAAGAGTCAATAGAAAGAATGAAGGCACTTGAAAAAAATGAAGGTGCTACTTTAGATCAATTAGAGATTGACAATAGTATAGCAAATAGAAAAAGTTTTAGACACGGCATGGTTAACAATAACAATGCACAGGTTAATAATAACAATATAATTAACAAGACAGACTCGTTTTTACCACACATGATTGCAAAAAATAAAGACAATACAATACAATCGGTAGAAACAGGTGTGGTCTATTAGGATAAATAGTTAAATGGCTGAAGAAACTAAAACAAAAGAAGATCCACAAAAAGGTTTAAAGGGTAAAGTATCAGGTGCTATTAATAGTTTAAGCGATACGCCACCTTCAAAATTAGGCGTAAACTTTAACGAAAATAAACACATATTAAAGTATCCATTAGATGTAGAAACTAAAAATGGTCACTACATGATATTTAATATCTATGCAAGGACAGATGATGAAACTGCCTTACCTGCCATTGATCCTAACACTACACAAAACGCACAATATAACGCAGATTTTTTAGGTAATTCAGAAAGATTTTTTGACGCAAGAACCAGTTTTGAATTAATGGGTGAAACTTTTAATATAGGTAAGCAGGTAAATCAAATTAAGGACTCAATCGTTTTATACATGCCAGACGACATATCTGTTAATTATAAAGCAGAATATGAAGGTGCAGAGGTAGGATTATTAGTGGGTGCAGGTGTTTCTATTGCAGACGCTATGAAAGGTAATACAGGAGGGTTTGACGCTGCTAAAGGTGTAGGTTTGCAGTTTGCTAAATTTATAGAACCTGTATTAAACTTTGGTTCACTTACAACAGCACAAGGATTAAACGCATTACTACAAAGAAAAACAGGTCTTGCTCCTGCAGCCATGCAAGAGATGGTCTTTCAAGGTTTACCATTTAGACAATTTAGTTATAGTTTTAAAATGACACCTAGAAACAGAGAAGAAGCAAGAGAAACAAAACGAATTTTAGATACATTTACTTTTCATATGTTGCCTGAAAAATTAGGTGAAGGTGCACCGTTAGCGTTTAGAGTGCCTTCAGAGTTTTCAATAAGGTACATGTATCGTGGTGGTAACAACAATTATTTAAATCACATGACAATGTGTGCTCTAACAGACATGAAGATTGATTACGGTGCAGGTGAGAAGTTTCAAACATTTAGAGCAGATGAAGATGGTGCACCACCTGTACAAACAAATGTGTCATTAACATTCCAAGAACTAGAATTAGTTGATAGAAGAAGATTTAATAACACACATAGCACTACAAGGATACCTAGAAGATAATGGCACAATACTTTTCATATTTTCCTAAAATGTATTATGACGCTGTAGGTAATAAAAATCCTAAACTTGTCACTAATATATTAAAAAGAGTTAAGGTCAAAGATGGTGTTAAAAATGATGTTGCTTTATTTGACAAATATCAAGTCAAGTTTGGTGAGTCACCAGAATTAACATCATTTAAACTATATGGTTCAGTTGATTATTATTGGACTATATTACTAATGAATAATATCAGAGATAGATTTTATGAATGGCCTTTAAGTGAGCAACAATTTGAAGAATATGTGAACGCAAAATACACTAACCCACAAGCCGTACGTCATTATGAGATTGCACAATCAAGTGGACCTACAAGTAGTTTAGATAACTCACACCTGATTGAGGTCAATAGTGATACAACAGGTGCAACAGCAGTTTCTAACTATGAATATGAAAGAAGAAGACAAGACAAACTATCATTAATAAGAGTTTTAAAACCTAATTTCCTATCACCATTTGTAGAAGAATTTGCTAAACTTATGAGGTAATTATGCCAACGCAAGATTACGAGTCAAGTAATATACAATATGCAGGTGAATTTAAATGTTCAGAGATAGCACTTATATCTGTCACAGGTAAAATTGTAGGTATAAAATCAGCAACACTAGAAGTTAATATTTACGAAGGCATATTCAGTAATTTTATCACAGGTGATATTACCTTTACAGATAATTTTAATTTAATGAATGGTCTACCTATTACAGGACATGAATACCTAGACTTTAAAATAAGAACACCTATCAAGTCACCTACAAGAGAGCGTACATCTACTACAAATGCACCTGGTACTAAATCATTTCCAGACTTTGGTGGTTACGATTTTACAAACAGACGAATGGCTGTGTATAGAGTAGAAACAAAGAAGTCATTATCAGACAATGTACAAATGATAACTTTAAATTTCTGTTCACCAGAAATGATACGAAATCAAAATGTAAGAATTAATAGAGCATTTGATGGTCCTTATGATGACGCTGTTGCAAGTATATTTAAAAAAGAGTTTGGTTTAAACAGCAAGAAGAAATGCTACATACAACCTACAAATAATAACTTTAAATTTGTTGCACCTAACAAAAGACCTACCGACATAATTAATATGCTTGCTAGTAGAGCAGAACCAAAGAACTCAATCTTACCTGGTTATGTTTTCTTTGAGAACGGTCAAGGTTTTCACTTTAGAAGTTTAGACTCTTTCTATTTTACAATCAAGGCAGGTGCAGCTGGCATGACAACGCTTGAACCTGTACCTGAAATGTTTGAGTTTTTCTGTTCAAATCCTGATATTAAAAGCACAGAATCAAAAAATGAAATACCATTAAAGACAATGACACACGCATTAAGGTATGAACTTACAAATATGCCTGACATAATTAGATCACAAAGAGCAGGTACATATGCGTCAAAACTAATATCATATGACGCTTACAACAAAACATTTAAAACATTTAAACATAACTATGCTGACGAATACAATAGATTCCCACATTTAGAAAAAGATAGTGCTGAGGTTGATATGGCAGAATATAGAGGATTTACGCCTAAAACTCATTATGATCCTAATGATCTTACAATGTCAGATAGACCAACAGGTTCAGCATATAAGAACTTATCAGATTATTCAGACGCAAGAATATATGTCACAAGCGACACAGCAAATACACATAATACAAACATGAGTCAAGGTTATCGTGTAAAAGACACAGCACAAAAGAGAAAGATGGCAATTGAGTTTATGGAGATGATGAAGTTAGAACTAACAGGTTATGGTAATACACACCTAAACGCAGGTCATATAGTACGAATAAATCTACCTAGGGCAGGTGATGGTAAAACAGACATTAAATCTACACAATACGACAAGAACCTGTCTGGGCGGTGGCTAATAACGGCTGTAAGACATAAATTTAACTTTGAAGAAACTACCTCACAATCGCTATATACATGCGTTAAAGAAACATACGGTCAAGGTCAACAAACAGATATGGGACCATTAAAGATTACAAGCGATAACGAAGGTTTCCCAATCAATATGTACGACCAATCAGAATATGTCTAAAAGAGAGAAAACTATGAATATCCTTAGAAACCTACTGAAAGCATTACTTCGAGTTTTAGAAAAAATTTCCAGACACTTTGCTGTAGATCATAGGGGTATGGGTTCTTCAGGCCTTATGAGAGATAAATGGTTAGAAGATCAAAGACAATTTGAGTATATGAAAAGGTTAGGTGACATAGACTTTGCCAGAAACGACAGGAACAATGAGAAATAGACCCATAATTACTGAAATACATATGAAAGAAGATATACACGAAGGTGGCCTGAAAGAAGTGCTACGCACGGCGGACGCCTACGCATATCAATTAAATACGGAAAAAAACAATAGCATGAGTGGATATAATACGGTCATTTATAGGAAGAATATATAAGTTATGCAAAACTTTTTAGGACAAGACGGTTTCATTTGGTTCGTAGGCGTAGTCGAAGATAGGGC
>VTLG01010720.1_pt1 | contig 13623 bp, 14 predicted proteins | sample 4694571 | NCBI WGS metagenome assembly VTLG01 (sample SAMN12604809, study PRJNA352737) | marine metagenome | biome: ENVO:00000447; feature: ENVO:00000209|ENVO:00000569|ENVO:01000036; material: ENVO:00002151; isolation source: viral sequences binned using virsorter ...
ATCCTGATTTACCAAAAATCAGTGATTCTTACAGACGTGCCGTTACAGCTACTATCTTGGAAAACCAAGAAAGAGCACAAAAAGAAGACGCTGCATTTATGACAGAAGCTGCTCCTACTAACGCAACAGGTTCAGGCGTATCCAACTGGGATCCGATCTTAATCAGTTTAGTTAGAAGAGCAATGCCAAATCTAATTGCATACGACATTGCAGGCGTTCAGCCGATGACAGGTCCAACTGGACTTATCTTCGCAATGAGAAGCAGATTTACTTCACAAACAGGAAACGAAGCATTGTTTGATGAAGCAGATACTGATTTCTCTGCTAGAAACGCAGCAGGTGATTCAACAGAAGGCCAAGAGGCTGGAGCGACAGGAAGTGAAGCTGGTGGACACACTGGAACAAACCCTGCGTTATTGAACGACTCACCAGCAGGTGCTTTCACAAAAGGTACTGCAATGACAACTGCTACTGCTGAAGCATTAGGAGACGACTCATCAAACAACGTATTTGCTGAAATGGCTTTCTCAATTGAGAAATCAACAGTAACTGCGAAGTCTAGAGCTCTTAAAGCAGAATACACTATGGAACTTGCTCAAGACCTTAAAGCAATCCACGGTTTAGATGCAGAAACAGAACTAGCAAACATTTTATCTGCTGAGATCCTTGCGGAAATCAACAGAGAAGTTGTTAGAACTGTTTACATCAACGCTGAAAAAGGTGCATCTGCTAACACAGGTACAGTAAACACTACTACTGAGGGTGTATTTGATTTAGATACAGACTCAAATGGAAGATGGTCAGTTGAGAGATTCAAAGGACTAATGTTCCAAGTAGAAAGAGAAGCTAACGTGATCGCACAGAGAACAAGAAGAGGAAAAGGTAACATGATTATCTGTTCTTCAGATGTTGCCTCTGCATTACAAATGGCTGGTGTACTTGACTATGCTCCTGCATTAAACAATAACCTAAACGTTGACGACACAGGCAACACTTTTGCTGGTGTATTAAACGGTAGATTCAAAGTGTACATTGATCCATATTCTGCGAACAATACTGCAAAACAGTATTTCGTAGTTGGATACAAAGGTACATCACCATATGACGCTGGATTATTCTATTGTCCATATGTACCTCTACAAATGGTTAGAGCAGTTGGTCAGGATACTTTCCAACCGAAAATCGGTTTCAAAACAAGATATGGCTTAATTGCTAATCCGTTTGCTGAAACTGGTGCACAATCAGGTGCTGCAACTGCAGTAAATGATGACGGTTCTGCTAACTCAAACAGATACTACAGAAGAGTCCAAGTGGCTAATCTTATGTAATCTTTGGGTTATACCAATATCAAAAAAGGCGATCTTTATGGTCGCCTTTTTTATTTGTACTAAATAGTAATATGATAAAAGAATATTCAAAACACTTAAAAAATACTGGTCTTTATGTTGGCGCATCTATTTTACTAGCAATTTTACTTGTGGCTTTACTAACCTTTCCTAGTAAGAAAAATAGACTAGAATTTATAGAAGAAGAAATTGAGAGAGTACAAACACAACAAAAAATACTTACTGATAAAGAAAAAGAATTAGAACGATTAGCCACAGAAAAAGACTGGGCAGAAGTAGATGATGAAAATTGCACAGATGATGGTTGTCCTAGTTTTTTAGAGAATAAATAGTAATATGACAACAATAAACTCATTAAGTCGTCAACCTACAAAACTAGACTACGCATCACCTACACAGTTTAAGTTTAGTATTCAAAAATTACCTAAGGTAGAATATTTTTGTACATCTGTAAATGTTCCTGGTATAGAGTTATCATCAGGTGGTACACAAGGGACTATGTTAAAAGACATACCATTACCTGGAAACAAATTAACTTATGAGCCATTACAAATGAGATTTATTGTAGATGAAAATTTAGAAAACTTCCAAGAAATACATGGTTGGTTAGTGGGTCTAGGTTATCCTAGAGATCATACAGAATTTCAAAATTTACTAGCGTCAGGTACAGATAGATTTCCTGGTAGAGGTACTGCTGTTAAAACTGAACCAGGTAAAGATAGAAATGCCACTGCAGATACAGGTGGTACTTATTCAGATGCGACATTAACTGTTTTGTCAAGTAAAAATAACGCACAAGTAGAGATAAGATTTAGAGACGTTTATCCTACTGGTTTAACAGGATTACAATACGATCAACAAGCAAATGATGTAGATTACTTAACAGCGACTGTATCATTTAACTATTTGGTATATGATTTTGCGAGTGTAGGATCATCTACAACAACTGTAACCACATCATAGACTTTACAAAACAACGTTTTTGTGATAGAATATATATTATGGAGTTATTATGGATTTAGAACAATTACAAGATTTGGCTGAAAAAGACCTTAAAATTAACGATACCGAGTTAGACCTCGAATCACTTAAAACACCTCAATTACATAACAAGTATTTAAAGTTTTTAAATAAGTGGAAATTATTACAAACTAAAGCAAACATAGATTATTATAAATTAAGAAAAGAAAAATGGGAATACTATACAGGTAAAGCACCTCAACAAGTATATGCAGAAAAACCATTTAACTTAAAGATATTAAAAACAGATATAGACAAGTATATGGAATCAGATGATGAACTTGTCAAACTTAAATCAAAAGTAGAGTATATTCAAACAGTCATAGATTTTTTAGATAGTACAATCAAACAAATATCAAACCGTGGTTTTCAAATTAAGAACGCTATTGACTGGAGGAAATTTACTAGTGGCGCTATCTAATGGACATACAAAAACTAAAAAAAGATACACCAATCTTTGTTACTAAATTACCAAAAGAAATCATAAAAGAAATAGATAAGTGGATTATTGATTGTAAAAAAATCAAAAAACATAAACTATCATATCTTAAAGAACATGATAATGTTGGTACAGATGGTAACGATTATCAGATAAGTATACCTAAAAAATATATTGACGATGGTTTTTTTCTATCTTATCTTTTAAGATTTTGTGAAAAAACTTTTGGTGGTTTTCATAGAAACTACTATATGAGAGAATGGTCAGGTCATTTTGATGGTTATGATATATGGGCTAATTTCGCATATAAAGGTAACCACAATCCTAAACATAATCATGCTGGTAACATATCAGGAGTAATATATTATAAAAATAAAGACCTTATAGAAACAATATTTACAGAACATGATATAGCATATGCGGGTGATGAAGGCACAATGATTATCTTTCCGTCAAGTACATGGCATAAAGTAAACCCACAAAAATCAAAAAAAGAAAGAATTACGATTGCGTTTAATCTTTTCAAATATGACCGCAACTAGATATTTAATTATAGATAAGGTAAATGAAGTTTATCTTAAAATAGAAGCTGAGGCTGATATTCGTAGAGAACTTGGTGAGTATTTTACATTTGAAGTACCAGGTTTTAAGTTTATGCCTCAATATAGAAATAGAGTTTGGGACGGTAAAATTAGATTATTCTCATATGCGACTGGTAAAATATATGCTGGTTTGTACCCTTACATAAAAAATTGGTGTAAAGAAAATGATGTGCACATTGTAGATGGCACAAAAATCGCACATACAAAAATAGAAGATAGTAAAATTGATAACTTAATCAAAGCGTTAAAACTACCACACGAGGTAAGAGATTATCAAAGAGAGGCTTTTAAATATTCAATAGAAAAAAATAGATGTTTACTTGTATCACCTACAGCATCAGGTAAATCTCTTATAATCTATCTTATGTTAATATTTAATCTATTACGACTAAAAGATACTAAACAAGATAAAATCCTTATTATAGTGCCCACTACATCGCTTGTAGAACAATTATACAAAGACTTTAAAGATTATGGTTATAATAGTGAAAGAAACGTACATAGAATTTATCAAGGACATGAAAAAGAAACAAACAAAAGAGTTATAATATCAACTTGGCAATCTGTTTATAATTTACCTAAAAAATGGTTTAGTAAATTTGGTATGATTATAGGTGACGAAGCACATTTATTTAAATCTGTATCTCTTACAAAACTAATGACTAAATTAGAAAAGACAAAATATAGAGTTGGTCTAACAGGAACCCTTGATGGTAGTAAGACACATAAACTAGTATTAGAGGGTTTGTTTGGTGCTGTTAATAAAGTTGTATCTACAAGTGAGTTAATTGAAAAAGAACAATTGGCTGATTTAAAGATTATATGTTTAATATTACAACACGATAAAATAGCAAGAGATTTTTTAAAAGATAAAACATACCAAGAAGAAATGGACTATTTGGTATCTAATGAAAAGAGAAATAAATATATAAGAAATTTGGCCGCTTCGCTAAATGGTAATACGTTGTGTTTATTTCAATATGTAGAAAAACACGGAAAGAACTTATATGAAACTATACGAGAACGAGCAACAGACAGAAACGTCTTCTATGTCTATGGAGGAGTTGAGGCTGACGAAAGAGAAAAAATTAGGGAGATTACCGAAAAGTCTGATAACGCAATTATTGTGGCTTCCTATGGGACTTTCTCTACGGGCATTAATATCAGGAATTTGCATAACATTATTTTTGCTAGTCCTTCTAAATCTAGGATAAGAAACTTACAAAGTATTGGTAGAGGTTTAAGATTAAAAGATAACAACTCGGCCGCTACGTTATATGATATAGCAGATGATGTTTCATATAATGGTAAAGAAAATTATACACTTCAGCACTTTAAAGAAAGAATAAATATATACAACGGAGAGGATTTTAATTACGAAATCCATAACGTGGAGTTATTCAATGGTTCAAAAAAAGACATTAAATCCGATTAAGATTATCAAGTTAATTAATGGTGATGATATTGTATGTACATTACCAGCAGAACAATTAGGTGAAAAGTCACCTATGTTAAGACTTAGCAAACCACTACAAGTTAAATATATACCACAACTAACAGCCCAAGGTCTAAAAGACTATGTGGCTTTAATCAAGTGGAGCCCTTATACGAAAGACGCAGTGCTAACTATTCCGAAAGATAAAATTATGACTATTGTAAATGCAAACCTTGATATGAGTAAAAGTTACACGCATATGATGGTAAATTATGATAAAGTTGAGCCGTTGAGAAAAGAAAACCCTACATCATTTAGACGAGAAAGATTAAGTGATGAGGATAACGAAAGAATTAATGAGATTTTTGATGAGTTTGAAGATGATGGTTTTATTCCTAAAAAGACTATACACTAATAGACTCTATCCTCTGTCATCGCTCTACAAGCTCCATTATATATAAAATTATGAAAAAGTCAACCGTGAAGCATAAAATTTTTCCCCTTCCTAAACAGTGGCAAATCGGTGAAATTATACCGTTTTCAAAGTTATCAAAAATGATAAAAAGTCTTATCAGGGTTGACAAAAAGCAAAGAAAGTAGTATATTAATATTATGACTAAAGCAAAAAAAGAACACTACGTTAATAACAAAGAATTTTTAGAGGCGATGAAAGCCTACAAGAAACTAGTAAATAAAGCGAAAAGAGAAAAGAAAGAAAAACCACCAGTTACAGATTACATTGGCACTTGTTTTTTAAAGATTGCAAATCATTTATCGTACAGACCTAACTTTATTAATTATACATTTAGAGACGATATGATTAGTGATGGTATTGAGAATTGTTTACAATATTTGGACAACTTTAATCCTGCGAAATCTAATAATCCTTTTGCCTATTTTACTCAAATAATATATTACGCCTTTGTAAGAAGAATACAAAAAGAAAAGAAACAAGTCACAATTAAACATAAACTAATTATGGACGCTAATTATGATGACGTATCCTTACAACCAGGTGATGACAGCGAATTTAAAAATCAGTTTAGAGAATTTTTACAAAAAAATTTAAAAATGGAAGAACAACCACAAAAAGTTGAAAAAAAGAAAAAGAAAACAAGAGTAAGAAAATCAACATCTAAATTGTTTCATTAATACATGAAAATAGCTTTGTTAAATGATACGCACTTTGGTGCGAGAAACGATAGTCCAGCATTTCTGGAATATTTTATGCGTTTCTATAATGAGATATTTTTTCCTTATCTAAAAGAAAATAATATAAAAACACTAATACATCTAGGTGATGTTGTTGATAGAAGAAAGTTTATTAACTTTAAAACAGCACACACATTTAGACAAGACTTCATGCATCGTCTTTACAAAGAGGGTATTGATACACACATCATACTTGGTAACCATGATACTTATTACAAAAACACAAATGCAGTAAATGCGATTAATGAGTTGTGTACAACATATGACGGTATAAAAGAGCCTTGGATTTACGACAAGGCAGTGACAAAAAATTTTGGCGGCACCGATATTTGTCTTATACCGTGGATATGTGATGATAACTATGAACACTCTATTAATGAAATAGAAAATAGTAAAGCGCAAATTGCACTAGGTCATTTAGAGATAAAAGGTTTTGAGATGCATAGTGGTCATATGAATATGCAAGGATTAGAAAAGTCTATATTTCATAGATTCGAAAAAGTATTATCTGGTCACTTTCATAAAAAATCAGATGATGGTCATGTATATTATTTAGGCACACAATACGAAATTACTTGGTCAGATTATAGATGTCCAAAAGGTTTTCATATATTAGATACAGAAACTAGAGAACTAACTAGAGTGCCTAATCCAATGAGAATACACAAAAAGTTAATTTATAATGATAAAGATAATGATTATTTAAATATGGACTTATCACAATTTAAAGATACCTTTGTAAAAGTTTTTGTTACAAATAAAACAAATGAAGAAATGTTTAACAATCTTATTGATAGACTACATAATACAATAGACACACATGAGGTTAACATAATAGAAGATTTAAATACAGATATTACATCTTCCGTAAAAGAAAATATATTAGAACAAGGTGAAGACACATTAACATTTTTAGGTAATTATGCAGATCAAATAGACACAAATTTAGATAAACATAAACTTAAAAATACATTGAAAGACTTATATACCGATGCGAGTGAAAGATGAGTAAAATAAAAAATGTAGAATATGGTCATATGAATTGGGGTCCTTTTGTTATGAGAACAAAGATGCCTGATTATATAATTAAAAGATTATTAAAAGATGGTAATAAATTAAGAAAAGAAGATAGTTATAATAAAAAACTTGCTGGTCATTTAAATCATCAATTTTTATATAAAGTAGAAACACAAAATTGGTTTTATAAAGAAATCCATCCTATTTTAAATGCGTACAGAAATGGTCACTGTAAGTTTCACGGAATAAAAGATTTAGCGGTAGAATTAAAATTTGATGATCTATGGGTAAACTATATGCAAGCAGGTGACTTTAATCCTTTACATACTCATGGTGGCGATTATTCTTTCGTACTATTTTTAGATATACCAAAGAAACTAGCAAAAGAACAAAAAGAATTTGAAGGAACTTCAGCAAAACCAGGTATGTTGATGTTTGAATATACACAACAAGCAAAACCTAGATGGGCTACCACAGGCACAGTAATACACCCACAACCAGGTGACTTTTATATGTTCCCTGCTTTGTTACAACATTGGGTTGCACCTTTTAAATCAAAAGTAACTAGGGTGAGTGTGTCAGGCAATATGAGAATTGAAAATAAAGATAAATTACCACATGATTATTTTTAAAAAAATTAGATGGAAAAATTTTCTATCTACTGGAAACACTTTTGTTGATATAGAACTAAACAAGTCACAAATGACTTTAATGATTGGTGCCAATGGTTCTGGTAAGTCAACAATGTTAGACGCATTAACTTTTGCTTTATTTAATAGACCATTTAGATTAATCAAAAAAGAGCAAATAGTAAACACAATAAACAATGGCGATACATTAGTTGAGGTAGAGTTTCAAATAGGTACAAAATATTTTAAAGTAATTAGAGGTATTAAACCAAATATATTTGAAATTTATTGTGATGATGTATTACAAAACCAAGATGCCTCTAGTGTAGATTATCAAAAGATATTAGAAGATCAAATATTAAGATTAAATTATAGAGCATTTAAACAGATCGCTGTTTTAGGTTCTTCATCATATCAACCATTTATGCAGATGAGACCTAGACATAGACGAGAGGTTGTTGAAGAAATATTAGATATTAGAGTTTTAACCCACATGGATAATCTAACTAGGAATCAACAAACAGAACTAGGTAAACAAATAGTTGAGGCAAGACATCAATGTGATCTAATAGAATCAAAACATGAATTACAAACAAAACATTTTAATGATTTAAAAAATAGAAGTACAGGTGACATTGATATTAAGAAACAGAAATTACAAGAAAATAAAGACGCCACTGAATCATATTTAAGAAGAATAGAAAAACTAGAAGAAGACCATAGACATTTTGATAGTCAAATAATAGACAAACCTAAATATGAAACAAAACTAAAACAATTAGAGAAGTTAGAGACAAAGATAGAGCACAATCTAACTACACATAAAAACAATTTAGATTTTTTTGAACAAAATGATAGTTGTCCAACCTGTACACAAAAGATAGAGGAAACATTTAGAGACGAGAAAATAGAAAAAGAGAGAAAAAAAGTCATCACCTTAAATGATGGTATGAAAGATTTAGTGAAAGAGATAACTAATACAGAAAGCAAGTTAAGTGAATTTAATGGTATTGCAGATAAGATTTATGACACAAAGATAGAAATGTCAAAAGTAGAATCATCAATCAAAGAACTAAAGAGATTTACCGATACCTTACATAACGAGATTTTATTACTACAAGGTAAAGACGAAGATGGTGAAGACATATCAAAGAATCTAGTTGAGTTAAAAGATGAATTAGAAAATACAAAGATACAATTAGATAAAGTCACAGAAGATAAAAAATATATTGATGTAATTAGAGAGATATTATCTGATAGAGGCGCCAAGGCTAAAATCATCAAAAAGTATCTGCCTATTATGAATACACTAATCAATCAATATCTACAATCTATGGACTTTTTTGTATCTTTCCATTTAGATGAAGAATTTAAAGAGACCGTAAAGAGCCGACACAGAGATACCTTTGACTATAATAATTTTAGTGAAGGTGAGAAAATGAGAATAGATTTAGCGTTAGTATTTACTTGGCGTGCTATTGCTAAAATGAAAAACAGCGCCAATACAAACTTAATGGTACTTGACGAAATATTTGATAGTAGTTTAGATGGTCAAGGTACAGATGACTTCTTTAAGATTGTAAATAAAATGGGAAAAGAAAATATCTTTATTATATCACACAAAGGCGATATACTATTTGATAAGTTTACTAATATAATTAAATTTGAAAAAGAACATAATTTTACGAGGTTACAAAATGTCTAAAGAACTAAAACTAATACCACCATCAGATGTAAGAGTACAATCAGCAATCGCACCGTTTCAGGACGATATGTTAAAAGAACACGATTTTAAAGATAGAAAAGAATTAGCAGAATCTATGTTTACGACTATGAAAAAATATGGTGGCGTAGGTCTCACTTGTAATCAAGTAGGTTTACCTTTTAATATGTTTGTTGTAGGAGATCATATTCAAATAGAAAACGGTATAAAGATGGCTTGTTTTAATCCTATGATTATATCTAGTAGTGAAGAAACTGTGGTTATGAAAGAAGGCTGTTTAACTTTTCCATTTGTATTTTTATCTATTACAAGACCTAGAAAAGTAACACTTAAATATGAAGATGAAAATGGTGATCTACAAGAGGCTAATTTAGATGGTATGATTAGTCGTATAGTACAACACGAATACGATCACACCGTAGGTAAAAACTTTACCGATCTAGCATCAAAAATGAAACTAGACCGTGCGTTTAAAAAAGCTGAAAAAGAAATGGATAGAGCGAGAAAACTACGTGCCAAGACTAAAAGTAAATAATTATGTTTTTTATAGAGAGTTTAAAGTCTCTAAAGAAGAAATACGCTATGATGATTGGCGTAAAGGTTTCTTTAATAAAGAAAATCTAGTTAGAGATATAGAAGAAGAATTTAAAATAAATGGCGCTAGTCCAGCAGTTCCGCCTTTTCAAACTAAAGTAAATTTATATGAGAGAATGAAAAATAAAACACATTGGAGTGACTTATATAAAAAGATTAGACATAGTTTGATGAGACATTATACAAAAGAATTTACACTACAAGAAAGTTGGGCGAATAAAGCAGTAGAAAATAGTGCCTTTGGTTTTCACACACACGATAGAGATATTACCTGTGTTTATTATGTAAAAAACAATTATCCAGAATTTGGTACTAATATTGACGAACAAGTGATTATACCTGGGGTTGAAGATTCGTTATTGATATTTGATGGTAAGATAAGACACCAACTATGTAATATGCCCTTTGAACTCGCTGTACACCCCCATAATCATAGATATTCGATAGTCTTTGATTTCAACATTGACAAATCTACAAATCCTGATAATATAGCAAAATGACATATAAACCTTACTTTATGAAAGATGTATTAGATAATTCTAATAAAGAGTTGTTTAATGTTATATCTACTTTCGCTGGTGGTGGTGGGTCTTCTACTGGTTATAGACTAGCGGGTGGTAAGATATTATGTGTAAATGAATTTGTTGAAGCCGCAGTTGATACTTACAAATCTAACTATCCAAACACACCTGTTTTACCTGATGATATAAAAAAACTAAAAGGTGAAGACTTTTTAAAAATCGCTGGTATACAAAAAGGCGAGTTAGATATATTAGATGGTAGTCCACCTTGTTCTGCGTTTAGTATTGCAGGTAAAAGAGAAAAAGGTTGGGACCAAGAAAAGTTATATTCAGATGGTAAAAAAGTAGAAAATATAGAAGACTTATTTTTTGAGTTTACTAGAATTACAGGTGATATAATGCCTAAAGTTGTAATAGGTGAAAATGTGGCTGGTATCACAATGGGTGAAGCCACAGAATATAGAAATAGAATAATCAATGAATTTGATAAACTAGGATATGAAACGGTATATAAAGTATTAAGTGCTGCTGATTATGAGACACCACAAGATAGAAAAAGATGTTTCTTTGTTGCTGTTAGAAACGATATCATGGAAAAGTCAGGATTAAACTTTATGACTTTAGAAAGTGAGATATATCCAGACCCTACAACACCTAAACACATATCTATAAAAGAAGCTATAGATAATTGTATTAACGATCCTGAACAAGAAAAAGAACTATTTGATTATGTACAAAACGGCTTTCAAAAGAAGTGGATAGAACTATTAGAATTTAACCCTACAAAACATAGAAAACCAAGTGATCCTGACTTTATAGAGATTAACCCTAAAAGATCAATGTTTAATATGATAAGACCTGCGCCTCATCTACCTAGTCCAACACTTACTCAAAGAGGTCAACAAATGAGTGTATCTGGTGTCTTTCATTATGCGAAGAATAGAAAACTCACAATACCAGAACTCAAAAGACTTATGGGTTTACCCGAAGATTTTAAGTTAGAAGGTAAGTTTGATAAACAAGCAGAACGTATAGGACGTATGGTTGCCCCCTTAATGATGAAGAATCTAGCGTCAAATATATACGAAAAAGTGTTAAAAAGAACAAAATAAGAACATTATACCTTAAAAACCCTAGTAAAATCAACGCAAAATAAGGCCTTGACTTTTTAAACGTGACCTGATAGCTTAGCTATATGGACACACAAAAACAACAGATAGTAAATTTAGACACAAAATCACAACTCGCTAAATTAATCGCAACAGAGAATATTGAAGTCCAACATAATAAAGTAAGAACCGCTTCATTTGATACCCTAAACAGAATTTTAACTCTCCCTTTGTTTAAACAACAATCTGGTGATGTTTATGATATGTTAATCGCACACGAATGTGCACACGCATTATGGACGCCATCAGATGGTTGGAAAGAAATCGCAGATGACAAAGAATTGAGATCATATGTAAATGTATTAGAAGATTGTAGAATAGACAGAATGATACAAAAGAAATACCCTGGTGTAGTTAAAAACTATATCAATGGTTTTGATGTGTTAGAAAAACAAAACTTCTTTGGTACACACGATAAAAATATTAATAATGTTGATTGATAAAATCAATTTATTTTATAAGTCTTCAAAAAGATTACCGTTCATATTTTCTCCTAATAATAAACAATGGTTAGGCAAGATTGACAAGTTAAAAACTTTTGATGATGTTGTTAGTCTTGCCAAAGACTTATTAAATTGGCAGAAAAAAGAAATTGAACAATTAAAAAAATTACCTGATTTTGATTTACATAAAATCGCAGAGAATTACAAATTAGATGGTCATGGTGAATTAGATGATGATGTAGAGGTTGATTTTGGTGATGAGTCTAATGAAAAAACAGATGAAGACTCAAAAGAGACATCAGATACAACTGCTAATAATCAAATGGAAGATAATGGTGAAGATAAAAAAGACACTTCTATTGAAAAAGGTACAAACGCAGAAGCACAAGAAGGTGGTGGTACTGGTGTTGCGCCTGATAAGTTGACTGCCATCACTAATGATAATTACGAGCAAGAATTACAAAAATTATATGATACAGGTGAAGATGCCATGTCATATAATTATTTTAGTCTACCTAATCCAATGTTAGATAAAGCGATTGTATCAAATAAAACTTTCTTAAAAGATATGAGAAGTTATGTTGCTAACGAATGTAAAAGATATTCTGGTAGTAGAGATTATTACAATTGGTTAAGAGACGCATACAAAAAATTTAAAAACGAAAACAAAAAAACTGTAATGTATCTGGTTAAAGAATTTGAAATGAAAAAATCTGCGACTGCGTATAAGAGAGCGACTACAGATAAAACTGGTGTTATTGATCCTCTTAAATTAAAAGAATACAAATATAGTGATGACATATTTAAAAAATTAACTATTTTACCTGATGCTAAAAATCACGGCATGATGATGTTGTTAGATTGGTCAGGTAGTATGTGTGATACCATACAACAGACTACAGAACAACTTATGAATTTAGTTTGGTTCTGTCAAAAAGTAAACATACCTTTTGAAGTGTATGCGTTTTCTAGTGAGTATAAGACACCAGATAGATACGGCAGATTGTCAGGTAATGAAACATTTAAATACAAATCTGGTAATGGTATTATGGCAGATGTGAGATTAATTTGTCTTGCGAATAATAGATGTAAGAAAAAAGAATTAGATGAGTCGTTAATGCACTTATGGCATATGTCAATGTGTTATACAGATAGATATACTAGAAATATATTGAACGACCACAAAGGTGACAGATATTATATGCCTACTGAATATTATCTAGGGTCTACACCACTTAACGAGGCGTTGGTAGTTTTAAATAAAATGATACCTATATTTAAAGATAAAAATAGAATTGAAAAAATGTCACTTATTACTCTAACAGACGGCGGTGCTAATTCATCTTTCAACGATAAGATGATGGATACTGGTAAGGGTATAGATGCAGTTCCTATGGGTTACAATAATCCAGTTATCAAAGTCGGTAAAAAACAATTTACACTTAAAACTAAAGATCATTATTATAGATCAAG
>VTLG01015279.1_pt1 | contig 13622 bp, 18 predicted proteins | sample 4694571 | NCBI WGS metagenome assembly VTLG01 (sample SAMN12604809, study PRJNA352737) | marine metagenome | biome: ENVO:00000447; feature: ENVO:00000209|ENVO:00000569|ENVO:01000036; material: ENVO:00002151; isolation source: viral sequences binned using virsorter ...
AAAAAAATAAAAATAAAAAAAAAAACTACTCTAAAAAAAGTGTCTTTTTGTACAAATGGCTTAGAAGTGTTGGTATATATGAATAATGATTGCCATTTGGTCCAAATAAAAAGTGTCATGTGACAGATTATTTTGTCACTTTAAGACTACCTGCGACATAAGTATACAGTAGTCTTATCTAGCCCGTCTTCGATTCATTTTTCTAGAAAAACTGATTTTTTTTACATACATATACAAAAAAAAGATTTGGGACATGGAAATTAACATAATGACAGAGGGTGAGTTTTGGGATAAGTTTAACGAGAGACACAATCCGAGATATCACTATGCCAAAAAGAAAACCAAAGAAGAGAAAACCGAGGGCGAAAAGAAAAGTCGTAGAGCCCACTCAACCAAGCGATATTCCTTTTCAAAAGGTACGCGTAGAGTGGATTGATATTCTAAGTGACAGTGGTTGGGCTGATGACAAGCAGTTTAACAAGATGCAGTTAGCTTTTCCTGTGAATGAAGGCTGGTTGTATTCTAAAGATAAAGATTCAATTAAATTATTTGCTTCTTATGATAAGGATGCATTAACTAACGAGATTACTTTTGGGGATCGGACGATGATTCCTTTGGCTTGCGTGAAGAAGCTGATGAAGGTTCATTAACTTCTAGTGATTCGCCCTCAATCTGTTTTGCATTTAATATAGGTGCATAGTCTTCTAATATCTTTTTCATCTTAGCTTCTAATTGTTCTTCAGACATTTCCTCTAGCTTTCCAGTTTTTATTATTTTTCTGTCTATATATAATCCTGCAGCCATACCTCTGTTCTTTTCAGCGTTGGTGGCAGCGGAGAAGGCGCCCTTCTTTAAGGCCGCTTCTCTGATTTTACCTAATTCTGCGACGTGCCTGTCATAAGTAACTTCAAACTTTTTGAGTTTTTCTTCTCGTAAAGCTCCAATATATTGTACTACCAATGGAGACAACCTAGGGTTTTGTAGTTCTGATGCTTCAACTCTAGCTCTTTTCTCACTGTAGCCAGCAGCTATCGCTGCATCAGCGCCCGTAGTTCTACCCTCATTAAATACCATGTATTCAGCAAATCTTTTTTGCATTTCTGTCAATCTTTTTGGAACTCCCATATTGACAATTTAAGGTAACTATCCTATATTGTCAATAGACATGACAGAAATAAATGAAGAGATACTAGAAGTACATTCTAAAAATAAGATAAAAAACAAAGGAATAGATATGGATAATCGTGGAGATAATGATTTGGAGAAGACTATTGATACGTTGAGACAGAGAGCTAAGGAGTTGATGGCAATAAATACATCTCACCAACAATTGATGGGTAAAATTCTTCAAGAGAATGAAGAGTTAAAGAGAGATAATAAATCTTTATCAAAACAAATAAGTGATTACTTCAATGCTCGTTAAAGATTTACAACAATTTCTTGGTAGCTTTACAGATAAGCTTAAGGGTAATGCAATTAGTCATGCCAGACTTTATGTTGAGAAGGATGGTTATCTTGAAGAAATTAAAAGAATGGAAGTGCAGGAGCATATGCTTATAGGGCAATCTGGGTTAAGATTAGTTTTAAAAACCCACAAGGAAAAGAAACTGCATTTAGATGATAAATTAATTAAACCATATTAGAAAGGAGGAAAAATGGAAATATCAGTTGAACAAAGGAAGATGCTTTTAACATATTTGTCTAGAAGACCGTACACTGAAGTGTTTACTTTGATTGCTATGTTGGTGTCATTAAAGCCAAAAACAAATGGCAAAGAGAATGACGACGTTACCCCTAAAAACTAGTGGGCCCAGAGCAGAAATTATATAAAAAACTTAAAGCTAAAACACCCAAAATTATCTGGAATAGGATTGAAAATCTTGCTATTCCAGGTATGCCTGATGTGTTGGGATATAATAGATCTGGAACATTTTTCACAGTAGAATTAAAAGTAACGAAGGGTGTAAAATTGAAGTTTTTACCACACCAAATTTCGTTTCACGTGACACATCCCAACAATACATTTATCTTAGCCGAGGCCCTCGGTCCATGTACCGGGAATCGTTTTCACCTGTACCGTGGTTCACGTATCATGGAACTGGTTCCGGCCGGTTTGAAGCTTGGGGCTTGTTGCTTGGGGCTTGATGCTTGTAATTTATTATTTGAGAAGCTTGGAGCTTGACGCTTGAAGCTTGGCGCTTGGCCGTTCCGGCCGGGATTCCTCGTGCTTGTCGCTTGGAGCTTGAAGCTTGGGGCTTGCCGCTTGGAGCTTTTTTCTCTCAGCTCTCAACTCCGCGTAATATTTGGGGTGTCTAAACATCGTACAGTTTTAATGCTTCTCTAATCATATCTGCAATTTGGTATTCATCACAGTATATATTATCTTTGTTAGCTTTCAGGATTCCCTCAAGCTCTTCAATTAGTTCTTCTTTGTTTTTAGTGTTTTCCATATGATATATTTTTAATTGATTTTGTCCAGCAAGCTCTACACTCTCTACACTTGCCGCCCTGCGATGGGGCCGGGCAGGTTGCGCCCTTCATTACCACTGAGGATGTATGAGCCCAGGCCGTGGGCGGTGGTCCGTCAATCTTGCTTCCTGATAATCTAATTATTAAATTGCTTGGAACTTCTTCAGGATCTGGCAGGTATGGCCGCTCCTGTGTTGGCAGCCAGTGCTTAGTGTCAGGTGTTAACCTGCAGACCATTAAAATTTTTTGCATATGATCAACTGACTGAACGTCTCCGGCGTCGTGCCATCTAAACCAGCGCTGCCTCTTAATTTGTGCAACCATTGCCGTGACCCATGAGTCATGGATCAGGCTTGCCAGTCTGTAGTACTGAGCTTTTTTAATTGCTGGATATCTTATATAATTTCCTTTAAGTGCATAACATCCATAGCAAGGTGTACCTTCAACCTTACGGAGCTTGGAGCCTGTCTTGCACTCCCACGCTGGCAGGCTGTAGCTCAGGCCAGGCATTTTAGACGTTCGAGTCATCGAGCCCGTAATTTTTTGTGCTTCTTTAATCTTCATCTTTAAATATTTTTTCTAATTGTTTTAATACTTTAGGATCTTTTAACTTGTCCCAATTGATTGCTTTGCTAACAGCGTCCGCAGCCTTCCAGCCGTCGGGCGGTGTGTTCTCTTTATTTATTTTTTTGATTAGTTTTTTTAATTTCATAATTATTTCTTTCTATTTTCTCTATATCATTTAATTGTGGCAGCATTAAGGCCGGCCGGGGAGCTTGGCGCTTGGTGCTTGGTGCTTGAGGCTTAACTCTTTGAAAAACTTCTCACAGCTGCGAAGATAAGCCGGCGGCAGGTCCTTATGGTCCCGTATAAAATAGTGTGTTAAGTCGTTGTGTTTAATTCTCTTCATTTTCTTTTTTTTATTTTTAAGCCGGAACCGCATTGCTGCGGCTCCAGTATTCCAATGTTTAACTGTCATCTTTTTTCTTGGTTCGTGGTTCCATGTCCTTCTTTACTAGTCGAAGGATCTCTTCTATAGCATCTGCTATTCTTTTTAATTGTATTGTATCCATATTATTCCTTTCTATTTGTATCCTATATCATCCTTCAGTCATTGTCAAGCTTGAAGCTTGAAGCTTTCCGGCCGGATCAGGTGTAATTGCTATTCTCCCGCGTTAACCAGAGTAAGCATCACACAACCTGATCCCAGATCCACTGGCGCGGGTAACTAGTATTCCCAGCTTTGCCACAGTGGATCAGGGATCAGTTGTTGTCCTGTGTAGGCAGACGTAAGCGGTATTTCTAACGACATTGAACTAGTTGCGCTTTTACCTATACTGTAGCGGTTAATTTCCCGCAGTCACAACATCTGATCTAAATCCTATTTAATGCTTGACAATAGAAATGTCAAGGTATAAAAAACATTTATGCAAATAATCTTTTATATTAAAAAACATCATAAGTATTTAATTAAAAAGATATGTAAGCATAGAAAGAAAGGAAAAAATGCAAACAAATAAAAAAACTAATCCGGCCGGAGAAGCTTTTGATATGGCAAAGACAATTAATAATATATCAAGAACCGGATTTTTATATGGTAAATTAAATGCAATTAAAGATTTGCAAATTTCTTTACTTGAACAAGAAAAACTGATAAACGAAGAAATAGAAAGATGTGAAAATCTTGAAAAACTAAAAGAAAGGAAAAACAAATGAGTAAAATAAGAATGAATACTGAATTTAGAAATAAGATTTTAAATAGGTATATTGAAAGTGCAGAAACAGAAACAACACAAGAGCAACAAGCTTTTCTTCAAGCAAGAGAACAAGTAGATCATATCTACCCAAAAGCTTTTGAACTTGCAAAACTTGTAGTTGGTAGAGCATATCCAGAAGAAGATGTTCAAACTTGTAAAAGTTTAAAACAAAAGTATGGACAACCTCTTGATGTTGTAGCAAAAGATAAATGCTTTTATTTTTCTTATGCAAAAGATAAACTAGAAGAAGATGAAAATGAAGATGATAGAAATGTATCTGAACATTTTGATTTTGGTCTTTATGGTAGTTTATCTGATAGTAGTTATGATAGTGGCACAACTGGAAAACAATTTGCTTATGCTTATAAGAGAGAAGAACTAAAAGCAAAAGAGTGTAATCCAGATATACTTGCACAACAAAATGGCAAGGAAGATAATCCACATAAAACTAAACACATTGACGCAAATGACAAGGCACTTGGATATAGTAGTTATTCAAGATACAATTCTGATGATGATAATTCAAATGGAATGACTAGAGATTTTGATAGTCAATGGTATTTAGATATTATTGGAACATCACATTGTCGTTCAAGAACTATTGCTTGTAATAAACAAGAGTTTCAAGTGTTTCAAATGTTGAAACAAGCGAAAGCAAATGTAATTACTTGTCATCAAAAATGGGTTGATAGTATCGAGAAACAAAAATCAGCTATGAAAACTGGTTTGAAAGCTTATAGGTATTTAAGCGAGGGTGTTGAGTTGATGAAAGAACTAGACATCAACATTGATGAAGCTGAACTTGTAAGATGTAATTCTACTGGCTTAACAATCTACAATCCACAAAATCTGGCGAGTATGATTAAAGGCATGAAGAATACAACTATAAGTAGAGAACAAAAAATAGCAATTAGAAAGGAATACGAAAAGCAAAATAAAATAAATTAAGCTATTGACATCTGGGAGAATATCCACTATTCTCCCAGAATAACAGAAAGATATAAAATGCAAAACAATAAAACATTTACAATTACTTTCACAAAACAAGATGGTGAAAGTACAACAAGACGAGCAAAATGGACTGATAAGTGCCGAGAGTTTAAAGCATTGGCAGGTCATATGTGTTTAACTTTTTTAGATTTAGACGCAACAGAAAGATATGGCAAAGAACAATATCGTATGGCAACTGATAAGATAACTTCATGGTATATCTCATGAAGTTATTAGGATTATTATTTGGCTTTACTTTTGTAATATTAGGACTACTTATTGCAATTCATTCAATTCATTATGTTGTTGGATTATTAATATTCTTCGGTGGATTTTATACTACTTTGATGAGTCTGCCACACTATAAAGAAAGGATTTTTTAATGACTAATAAACATTTTTGCCAAGGGCCGGCTTGTCATACATATTCAACATCAGATAGGTTTCTAAAATCTAAAGGCATAATTCGTGGAAGGTATGCAATGTGGGATATAGATCAAAGCAATGAATATAGTTCAAGATGTAAATACTTTTGCAGTACTCGTTGTGAAAGTGATTGGTTAAATGAGAATATGTCAGCTATTGAAATGGGTATTCCAGTTCCATTTATTACACATAGACGAGCGAGCGAGGGTTATGAAAAACGAACCACGACTCATGATAACTATTATGGCACTGGAACTCATACAAGTAGTTTAATTCAAAAAATAGGTGTTGACAATAATGCTGATTAATATAGGATAGTCCTATTAACAGAAAGATATAATATGAAAACAATTAAATACAATAGTAAAACAATCAAGCTACCATTTAAGGACGCTGATTATAGTGATGAACCATTAACAATGGAAACAATTACAAATCCATTTAGTGGACAATCAATTGCAATGCCTAAGTTTGCTGTTGCTGTTTATGATGTAATCATGGGTAGTAATTTAATTGCTGAACAGTATGATAGTAAGCATGGCATGGGCAGTAGTCCAGATTGGAAGTTAGTTCGTAAAGGATTAGATTGGTTTCGTAAATACTTCACAGAAGAATACATGGTTCTGTTAGACTAGTCAGATCGTGGCGCGCTAACGCGCGCCATATCCCACACATAAATCAATAGAGGTACCAACCACAAGTTGAAAATTTCCGGCCGGCCGGGCCCCCATTACCCCTTTTTAAAAAAAGGGGTCCCACTACTTTAGGTTATATTGTTTGATTTAGAGAGTTAATGGTGGTAAATTCGTTTTGAACATCGTAAAAGATGCAAAAAAATTATAAAATTTTTTTATGAATTTAAATAGTGTTGATATTAGTGGGCTTCCAGCCGACATTAGAAAGCAATATAGACAACTTCAAGTTTTATATGCTGAAAAGAAGATACAAAATAAAGCTAAAAGTGATTTCTTAAGCTTTGTTAAATGCGTTTGGCCCGAGTTCATTGAAGGAGCGCACCATAGACACATAGCTAAGAAGTTTAATGAACTTGCAGAAGGCAAGATTACAAGATTAATCGTAAATATGCCTCCAAGACATACAAAATCAGAATTTGCATCTTTTTTATTGCCTGCCTGGATGGTGGGCCGTAATCCAAAATTAAAAATCATTCAAGCAACGCACACTGGAGAACTTGCAATTCGTTTTGGTCGTAAAGCAAAGACATTAATTGATTCTCCTGAATATCATAAAATTTTTATAACCTCTTTAAGAGAAGATTCACAAGCCGCGGGCCGTTGGGAGACAGCTCAGGGTGGTGAATACTTTGCAGCTGGTGTTGGTGGAGCAATCACGGGCCGTGGTGCGGATTTATTGATCATTGATGATCCTCATTCGGAGCAAGATGCATTATCACCTACTGCAATGGAGAATGCGTATGAGTGGTATACATCAGGACCCCGTCAAAGACTTCAACCAGGTGGAAAAATTGTTTGCGTTATGACTAGATGGAGTAAAAAAGATTTAACTGGCATGTTATTGTCAAAACAAAAAGAAGCAAAAGCAGATCAATGGGAAATTGTCGAATTTCCAGCGATCATGGACCACGGAGAGCCTGTGTGGCCAGAATATTGGAACCAAGAAGAGCTAGAGAAGGTAAAAGCCACATTACCAGTTGGAAAATGGAATGCACAGTGGATGCAGAACCCAACTTCTGAAGAAGGAGCAATAATTAAACGAGAATGGTGGCGTAAATGGAATAAAGACACAATTCCACCTCTACAACATGTAATTCAGAGCTATGACACTGCTTATATGAAAAAAGAAACAGCTGACTTTAGTGCAATCACTACTTGGGGTATATTTTTCCCTGATCAGGATTCAGGGGCCAATTTAATACTTTTGGATGCTATAAAAGGCAGATTCGAGTTCCCTGAACTTCGAAGAAAGGCACTAGAGCAGTATAAATATTGGAATCCAGAAACAGTTGTCGTTGAAGCAAAAGCATCAGGTCTACCTTTGACCTATGAGTTAAGACAAATGGATATTCCAGTTATTAGCTTTACGCCGAGCAAAGGAAATGATAAACATGTTAGAGTAAACACATGTGCACCTCTTTTTGAATCAGGTATGATATGGGCGCCAGATCAGAATTTTGCAGAAGAGGTAATTGAAGAATGCGCAGCATTTCCACATGGTGATCATGACGACTTAGTCGATGCTACGACTATGGCTGTGATGCGATTCAGGCAGGGCGGATTAATCAAGCACCCCGAAGATTATGTAGAACAAAAACGAGCGCCTAGGAAAAGGATTTATTACTGATGCCAACATTTCTTAGAAAATTATTTGAAAGGTACGCTAGACGATTAATTATCGGAACAGAGGAAGGAATTAAACAGATTCCTAATAAAGATAGAGTTAAGTTAATGGCTGATAATATCTACAAAGATTTTAAAGCAGCAGGCATTCCTGATAAGATGATTAAAACAGAAAAGGACATAAAAGTTTTCCATAATCAAATTAGTGCCATAGAAGAAAAAAGTTCTAAAAAATGGTGGGATAAACGATTACAAAAACCACCCGAATCAGCAGACGTTGTTCAATTTCCAGAAGAGGCAATCACAGACTGGACTAAACCAAGACCTATACCTGACAAAAATTTTATTCCTATGAGAGCTGATCAATACAGAGATGTATTTGGTAAAAGCCCAGATCTTAAAAAAGTTAAAAAAACAGAGGCACAAATAAAATCACAAATAGAAAAACAAAACAAAAAAAATATTAAAAAAATGAAAGATAGAAAAGAATTTTCTTATAAAGAAAATCTTTTAAAAGAGATAGATAATAAAATTATAAAAGAAATGGATATGACTGAAAAAGAGTTATATGCCATGAGCGATGATGCTTTAGACAGCCTTAGAAGAGATGCCGATCCAATACGTATGGAAGAATATTTTTCTATAGAACCAAAAGAACCAAAAGCAGACGGCGGTATCGCAGGCATGTTAAGAGATGGATTATTTGGTGGTGGACCTCCTGGTGTTCATGGTAGAGAAACAGGTGGTGGTTATTCTGATAGAGAACGTCACGAACGAAGACAAAACGTAGAGGGACCACCAGGTGGTGGAGATCCTGAAATGACTTACACAGCACCACCAAAAAGCGATCTCCCTGAACATTTTATTAATACTCTCATAGACAAAGCTAAAAAAACATTAAAACCTACTGCAATTGGTTTTGATGAAAGAAATTTAAATTTTATGGTTATGAAAGAGTTACTAAAACGTAAAAAAATGAATAACCCTAGTTTATCTCTTATGGCAAATGTAAATCCGTATGGCTTTTTTAACACGGATGCTTATCAAACACCGTATATAGATGAAAGCGAAACGGAACCTTTATCGGGAGGATTGATGTTTAATCATCCAGATTTTTTAGGTGGTAATTTAAGTGCGGCTGCTGTTATGGATATAAAAGGTGATCCAAGATATCAAATTATGTATCAAAAATCGTTCGCAGACGGCGGTATCGCAGGCATGTTAGGTGAGAGAACTGGATATTTTACAGGAGCTTTAGCTGACACGAGAAGAGGTAAAGCGATGTCTCCAGGTACAAGTGCAGATTATGAACCAGGTCAAGGTCATAGAGAAACTAGAGAAACTAGAGTAGCCCCTCCAGGAGCTGGAACACAAACTTATACAGCACCACCGAAACATTTTGAACAGACTGGTTTTTTAAGTGACGTAAGAAAAGCAAATAGAGAAAAATATTTAAATATTTTAAAAAAATACCCAACAGATGAATTTAGAAAATGGCAAAACTTTTCATATTTAGAAGGAGATCCTTCTCTAATTACAGAAGAAGAACAGAAAATTTTAGAACCTTTTGGATCTCAGATGTGGCAAGATATGGCTAAAGAAGATCCAGTGAAATTTTTTGAACTGTATAAAGGGAGAAGTGGTTCAAAAAGCTTAGGGGTTGCCCCTAGAGTAGGAATAATAGGTGATCCCGACGCAGATCGTCCAAAGGAGTATGATTGGGCTAAAGATGGCGGCAGAATAGGCCTTCAAGGTGGCGGTATCGCAGGCATGTTAGGTGAACCAACATACCAGGACGATAGTCATAGAGTTCCGTTTGCAGATGGAAATGGTGTTGCTGATAAAGAAGCAGAAAACGCAATGTTCGCTAAACGCGTAAGAGAATTAATGGACGATGGTTATGACATGGGTGAAGCCGTTAGACAAGCAATGAAAGAAGGTTATAAACAAGGTGGCCGTGTTCCGTTAAAAGGAGGCAAATTTCTAGGAGAAGGTTTACCAGCTGCAATAGAGTGGTTAAGAAAAAAATTTGGTAAAGACATCATTAAAAAAGGTTCAGACCTTACAAGACCTACAAAAGTTATTGAGAAAGAAAAAACAAAAAAAATGTTTGATGATTTTACTAATAAGATTAATACACAGGAAGCATTAACTAAAGGGTCTAAAAAAATGGCAGGTCCTATTAAAAATATAAATAAAAAGTCTTTTGATATGCAACCTGACTCAACAGACCATACATCATGGTTCCAACAAGAAAAATTCTTTGATCCAAAAGCTTTAGACATGTTTGGTAAAAAAGTTCCATCAAACTGGATAGAAGTTGAAAAGAAAGCTGCTCAAAAATTAATTGATGACCTAGGTCCTTTAGGTGTTTCTCCTAACCACCCTAACTATAAACATATGAAAGCTATTAGGCAATCAGCTAAAGATAGATTAGAATCAATCAAAGTTACTGAAGCATTGGGCGGTAACATTCAAATGCACGACTGGTTAAGAATGAATAGAGAAAATATAAAATTTAGTAATTATGTTCGAGGAAAAGGTGATCCTGTTGTTAAAGATGAATTAAGTGAAATTAAAAAAACTTTTACTCAAAAAAAATCAACGGCCGATGAAATTAAAAAAGGGGTTGCTGATGTTATGAAAGATACCTCGCCAGCAGGTTTAGCAAGAAGTATAGAAGTGGATAATCTTAAATTAGAATTCCCAGGAATTACGGATGATTTAATTAATAATATTTTAGCAGATAAAAATCCTCAAAGAATTGCAGAAGTTAAAGCAACAATGAAAGAAGCGTTAAAGATGCAAGAAAAAGGAATGGGCGCTGAAGAAATTATAAATATATTTAAAGATATGAAGAGAACTAAACAAGCATCAGGCGGACTTGCAGGAATGTTAGGCGAATAATGGATAAGTTCTGGGAAAATTATATTACAACTAGACCAGTTAATTCTGAAGGTGCGTTCGATGCATTTAAGAAAATGAACCAAGAGCCAAGGTCCACGATTCAGGGACCACGGAACATGGCTGACGGTGGAGAAGTCATCGGTAAACCAGGTGGATTGGTTGAAGAAGGTGTCGAATATTATTCACAAAAAATATATAAAGTTACAGTAGGATCTCATAAAGGTGATTGGGTATTAGCAGAGCCTACGTATAATCCAGCAACAAAAACTAAGTCAACTAAAAACAGATATTTTAAAAATAAAACAGAATTAAATAATTATTTAAAAGAAACTAAAACACCTCCAAAATATTCTAAAACAGAATTAAATAAAGCGGCTCAACATTTTTTTAATAAAAACTATAACGAAATTGATTCTAAGCAACAAGCAAAAGCTTATCAAAGAATTAGATCTGGAGAAGGTAAATTTAGTAAAGTGACACAAGCAGATCCTTTAACAACGATTCAACAAGCTAAAATTTTAAGAGAATATCCAGATGCAAAATTTACAGCTAAAAATAAATTTGGTTTTCCCCCCGGTCATTCAAACTATCAAAAAGTAACGGCCTTTGTTAGTAGAGATTATAAAAGACCATTTCAAAAAACACAACTTCAAGCTCTTCCAAAATATGCACAACAAGAATTAATAGAAGCTTTTCCAGAAGTAAAATTTAATTTTGATAGAGATACTTTAATTAGAAAAGGTTCTCAAGTTAGTAAATATGGAATACCGGTAACTCATTCAAAATATTCAAAAATAGCAAAATATTTTGCTAAGACTAGACCATGGAAATACAATTTTGATTTAAGAAGTCCTGAAGGCTGGATGATGTCACAGATGGAAAGAAATTATGCTCAAAATGGTGACGCTTCTCCTTATAGACCAATTACTAAAAAAGGTGGACCTATTGCAAAAGATAACCCAATGATTGGAATTGAGCACAATGGTAAAAAATATAATATGAAAACTATTGTTAACCATGCTGATTTTGATAATACTAAAAAATATTGGAACATAGCGGACAAAACTTCTAAAAAATATTTGTCTGAATTTGATAACTTAGCTAAACTTTTACCAGAAGGATTTGATCCTAAAAAAATTCAAGTAAATGATTTGTTACAATTTATTGGTGACAAGGATGGTATTAAAGGATTGAACAGAGCAAAAAGAACAATTCAAATTCACCATGAGTATGGTGTTGGCCCTAGAGCCACTACAAATTATCAATTGTTAAGACAGGATATGAATTTATTAGCCAATAAAGCAAACAATTTAATTAAATCAGGAAAATTATCTAACATTGAAGAAGGCGCTGCTAAAGCATTAGAACGAAACACTAGATTAGTTGTTAATGATGTAAGATATGGACCTAAAAAAGTTTCTGCAACTGGAGATATAAAAACTATTATTTCTCAAGCTGAAACTGAAATGAAAGGTCTTACTAAAAAAGATTGGAATAAATTTGGTAATTTATTTAGGCAACTCTGCCCCAAAGGCAAAGCATCAGGAGGCAGGATTGGTTTTGCAACTGGGACAGCTACTGTTTCATGTGGAATGGATCAATTAGATAAATATTTAAAAAACGGGGTGCCAAAAGAACAAAGAACTTTAGTGGCAAGAATATTAGGTACGGGGAAAGGTATGTTAAAAGGTTTGAATCCAGTAGAAATGTTTAAATTAAAAAACTGGGTTAGCCCTCAAGCAATGGCTGCTATGGGTTTATTTGAAACTGCATTTGTAGCAGATGATGTTCTTAGAAAAGGTAAACCTTTAAATGAAGCAGTTGCAGGAAACTGGTTTACTAATATTGGTGGTTTTTTGGATGAAGAAGCTGAAAAGGCTAAAAATATACTTGGATCTAATAAATATCAATTATCTCCTGCCGCACAAGAATATGCTCAAAGTCTTGTAGATATTAATGAATATAACAATTTAGACAATTACGAGAAAGTTTATGGACTGGCAGGTGCAACTCACACTATTACTCCAGAAATTAGAGAAAAAGTAGAATCGGACAAGAAGATCCTTTATGATAAAATCATGAAGACACCAACTACAGGTCAACTTGATTATGAAAATATTAGCGGAGAGAAAGAAGCAACTTGGAAGGGTAAAGCAGAAGATGCTCCTTTTTTTGGTTATGATAGTTTTACTTCTGGTCAAACTAAAAAACAATTTGTACCTGGAGAGTATGTTCAAAAAAAAGGACAATTACCAGAATCAAAAACAATTGATGTTCCAGCTTATGTAAGTGAAAACTATAAAACCTCTAATATTACAGAACAAGATGTTTTAAATATGTATAAAGATGAGGGTTGGATTAGCCCAACTGATTATAAATCAGGAATGAAATTAGATCCAGGTGGATTAACTTGGTGGAGAATGCAAGATCCTGGAAGAGGTACATATGGAACACAGGAGAAATTTATGGGTGGTGGTATGGTGGGAATACGTAAACCAGGTGCAATAGCACCAACTGGAGGACCCATGCATCAAGGGTTGCGTTCACTATATATTGATGATATGGATTACTAGGAGTATAAATGGCAGATATAGATAAATCACTCCCGAATGTTAGACACGAAGTTCAGATTCCTGGCGCACAGGAAATGACTGATGTCGACATTACGGAGCAACAACAAAGACAACCAGTAGAAGTAACACCTGATCAAGAAGGTGGTGCTACAGTAAATTTTGAACCAAGTGCCGTGAACCAAG
>VTLG01004799.1_pt1 | contig 13621 bp, 19 predicted proteins | sample 4694571 | NCBI WGS metagenome assembly VTLG01 (sample SAMN12604809, study PRJNA352737) | marine metagenome | biome: ENVO:00000447; feature: ENVO:00000209|ENVO:00000569|ENVO:01000036; material: ENVO:00002151; isolation source: viral sequences binned using virsorter ...
GGGCAAACTCTTGCCTAGAAAATACATGGTGGTTACTTGCACATGGTCTTGCTCTTTGTAATGAGTACGAGCATCGCTATGGCAAGACACACAGTTGCGAAAAAACATTGATAGAAGCAACAACTATTATACCTTCTGCACCTAGTCCATACTTACCATCATCATTTACATTTGCAGGTCCTGATGAGTTCAAATATGATACAAGTATTGACATCTTCACTGCATACAAACGCTATGTTGCATCTAAACCTTGGGTTGCTACCAACTATCTTCGTGACCCATCACGCAAACCAGATTGGGTACTATAAATTATGACTTCAGTTTTTGAATTACAACTTGCAAAAAACTTTTTGTTTAGTGCATGTCCACCAGTATATACTTTACCTGGCACTTGGAATAATCCAGAAAAGATTGCTAAATGTAATGAGACACTCATACCACATTTAACATTAAATCCTAACTTTACATTTGCTATATCCATAGCAGTGATTACAATATTATTAGCAGGGTATGGAATCTATAAAGGATTCTTTGCTAACGAAGGTCTCTCAGATCCATGGGATGATCATGATGACTAAGTTAATTGAGAAAGATGATCCACAATGGTTTGCACAGACAAGTGATAAACTATATGATCGTCATCATTACAAAATAGTTTCTAAACACTATGCTACTTTTATTGTAAAATCTTGGAATGAAGTTCAAGAGTGGTGGTGGAATCATTGCAATATGTTTGGTTTTGATGCTAGGATAGAAGTCTTAGACATACCAAAATCTAATAAAGGTTTTAAATAATGACTAAACTGTGGGAGATATGGAAGTATGCACTCGGATCATTCTCAGACGACAGAACAAAAGAGTATGACAATTACGTTGTTGTGGTACGGACTATTATATTTGTCAGTTACCTCATCACTAATTGCTTTATTATTAGCGGAGTAATCCGACACTGGAACAATGTACCAACTGAAAGACTATCTATACAGCATCAACCAATCAAAGAAGAGTATTTGTACATGTGATACAGATGCAGAAAAAAAGTATCCTGCATTTGTAGTAAATAGATGTCTTAGTTCCTTCACTGATACTGTCTTGTTTGCTAATGAGATGAACAAAAATCCTCACTTACCAAACAAGATGCAATATGATTTTTTACTAAATAGTGTGAAGCCAAGGAAGAGATTTTCTCCTTGGACTAGAAAAGATTCTATTGATTATCTTGATATAGTTAAGGAGTATTATGGTTATAATGACGATAAGGCACTCCAAGCACTCAGAATTCTCACCAAGAATCAACTAGATTATATTAAAAAATCATTGAGCAAAGGTGGTAAAAATGAACGGTGACACTGATATAAAATGGAAGCAATCTGACATGGTAGAGGTAACTCTAGGTGAACCAGATGACTTTCTAAAGGTGAGAGAAACATTAACAAGGATAGGTGTAGCGTCACGCAAAGAGAAAAAAATTTATCAATCCTGTCATATTCTACACAAACAGGGTAAGTATTTTATAGTACACTTTAAAGAATTATTTGCATTAGATGGAAAGAATACAAATCTTTCTATAAACGATCTACAGAGAAGAAATAGAATAGTACAGTTGTTATTAGACTGGGGATTAGTATCAATAGTAGAAGAAAGTAAAGAGAAGATAGCAGATCTTGCACCTTTGAATCAAATCAAAGTGTTAAGTTTTAAAGAAAAGAACGAATGGCGACTTGAATCCAAGTATAATATTGGAAGAAAGAAACAAGAATCTGACTAATGAAGTATCATCTTTATGACGAAAATGAGAAACATCAAGGTAAGTTTAATTCTGTTCAAGAGTTAAGAAATTTTTTATGTGACAGGAAATATGATCTGAGTTGTGATGCAGATATGTCATGCACTTTTGATTATATTAAACACATTAAATGGTTCTTTGAAATAGAAGAGTAGTTGACAACTTTTAGTTGACTTGTTATACTAAAGTAGTAAGTCGCTAAAACATCATGTTTAATGAAATGTTTGCCGATGGTTCATTACAGAATTACATTGAGCAGAATCTAGAAGATCCTTGGAAGTCAACACCTTTTGAAGGTTACGTTTATATGTCACCTAAACAGAAAGGAGAGTTTGGTGAGAGGTTCACAACTAAGTATCTTGAACACTTAGGACACGAAGTAAAGAGAGCAAAGACATCAACAGCAGGACACGATAGAGTCGTTGATGACCTTCTAACAGAAATCAAATTTTCTCTTGCAACTAGAAACAGATCAAAAGGTGGAGTGATAGATGATAAGTTTATCATTAACCATGTTTCTTCTGGTAAAGATTGGGAGAGACTTGTATTTGTAGGAGTCAATCAAAACGAAGATGATCTACGAGTAGTATGGTTCTCTAAAGAAGACTTTAATAATAATTTGTCATCTGATAACTCTTTATTCAATGTTCAACAAGGTGGTAAAGGTGTAGGTAACGATGACTATATCTGTACAAAGGTAGAGTCATTACTAAAATCTGATTGGGTTAACAGTATAGACTCTTGGTAATTCAATAAATATTTTAGTACAGGTAGCACAAACCGTACTCACATTCTAAGCAATTCATTATAAAATAGTATTGTGATGCCGAAAGGGTCACAGTAATATACGTCGCTTTACGGAGGGCACAATGGTAAACTATACATGGGAGAACTTTGCTCCTTTTACACTCGGATTAGATGAAACACTCAACAGACTTGAAACTTTTGCAGGATCAGGAACAAACTATCCTCCTTACAACATCTATAATGGATCTGATTCTAGAACCATTTTGGAAGTCGCACTTGCAGGATTTTCTAAAGAGGAACTTTCTGTAACAACAGAACGCAACTGTCTAACTGTTTCTGCTAAGAAGACAAAAGATGATAGAACTTATTCACACAAAGGTATATCTACTAGATCATTCTCACGCAACTGGCAACTAGGAGATGATGTAGAAATTGAAAAAGTAGAATTTAATAATGGATTACTTACTGTGATACTGGTAAAAGAGTTACCAGAAAAACAAAAGAAAAAAGTATGGATGTGAAAAAACATCTTAAATTTTTGAAAGAAGTTAAATCTCATTTGAAACGACATAAAAAATTACCTAGTCAACCTTATAAGAAAACTAATCAAAAATTTAAAAAGGGAGTCACTTGACTCCCTTCTTTTTTATGTTATAATAGAATTAACCTAGCACAATTATGGCAATATCTGTAGTTACACTTAAAACTGGTGATCGTGTCATCTCTGAACTCAAGGAAATTTTTGAGGGAGAAGAGGACAAGAAGAGAGGTGTTTGTCTTCTCATGGAAGACCCATACATTTTAAGTATGGATGGAGCAACACCACAGTATTTGGCAGAACAACAAGGTATGGAATACCAAGTTAGATTTTCTAAATGGAATCCATATTCATCTGACTGGCAATATAAAATACCATATGATATGGTAATGACAATTAGTAATCCAGAACCTGGTTTACAAGATGCGTATGAACGCAAAATACAAGAGAAAAAAGAAATTGAATCTATTCAACCAGAGGTATTATGACACAAGCAAATGTAGTGGAACAACCACCATTGAAAACAAATCACAATATTAGAATTGTAACTCTTACAACTGCAGAACGTGTTCTCTGTATGTTTGGAGATATAAAAGATGATAGTGATGAAAAGAAAGTAGTAGGATATAGAATGGTGTATCCATATCTACTCACAATTGGAGAACAAAATGAAGATGGAACAGTGCCTATAAATTATGGTAGGTGGTGTCCTTTCTCTCCAATAGAAGATCACAGAATTAGTGGTGAGCATATTATTAGTGTTGTTTATCCTGACAATAACATCGTTGATAACTATGCTACTAGACTAAAAGAGGTAGGATTAACTGACGAACAAATTTTCTGGGAGCAAACAAATGGAGATAACAGCGAATCTACTGCGACTTAATGGTGACTGGATTGTCGCTCAAGTTGAAGAACTAGAAGGTCAAGAATTGTTACCAGGCGATCCTGATTGTTTGATGAAAGAACCTTTTATGATACAATCAGATGGAAGTCTGGAACAATGGCCTCCGTATTGTGATGATAGAGAGATCGCAGTTAGATCATCTGACATTACAACACTTGTGAATCCGAGTAAGTCTTTACTTGCTCAATATATTAAAAGTATGGAATGAAGTTTTACACTAATGTTGAACAAGCGGGTAATCGTCTCCTAGTGAGAGGATATAATAATGGACAGAGATACAGCGATAGGATTCCTTTTAATCCTACGCTGTTTTTGCCTACTAAACAACACTCAAAATGGAAAACATTAGAAGGACAATCTGTACAACCACATAGATTTGAATCTATAACAGAAGCAAGAGAATTTGTAAAAGGATATAAAGAAGTCCCTGATTTTGAGATACATGGAAACACAAGATTTTTATATCAGTATATTGCAGAACAACATCCAGAAGATCAAGTTAAATTTGACAGCAGCAAGATCAGAATATTCAACATTGATATTGAAACCGCAGCAGAAAATGGGTTTCCCGATATTGAATCTGCCGATCAGGAAATACTTGCCATCTCAGTTAAAGATAGTTTCACTGGTAGGATTACTGTGTTCGGAGCAAGACCATACGATAACAAAGACTCCATGGTGGACTACATGCATTTCAGATCAGAAGAAAGCATGTTGGGAGCATTCCTTGAATACTGGCAAGCAAACTTTCCAGATGTAATTACAGGATGGAATGTGCAGTTGTTTGATATGCCATACATCTGCAATCGTGTTGAGCGTATACTTGGTGATAAGTTTGTAAAATTATTATCACCATGGAAATTGGTATCACAACGTGAGATCTTTATCAAAGGTCGTAAACAATTTGCAGTTGATACACTTGGTATTTCTACACTAGATTACTTAGAACTATACAAGAAATTTACTTACACAAACCAAGAATCATATCGCCTTGATCATATTTGTAATGTAGAACTAGGAGAAAAGAAACTAGATCACTCTGAGTATGATACGTTCAAAGAATTCTATGAACATGATTGGCAAAAGTTTATTGATTACAACATCCATGACGTCAGACTAGTTGATAAACTAGATGACAAAATGAAACTGATTGAACTTGCATACACTATGGCATATGATGCTAAGGTTAACTATGAAGATGTGTTTAGTCAGGTTCGTATGTGGGACAACTACATTTACAATGAACTAAACAAACGTAAGATTGCCATACCACCAAAGAAAGAATCAACTAAAGATACAAAGTATGCAGGAGCATATGTTAAAGAACCAAAACCAGGTTTTTATGATTGGGTAGTCAGTTTTGATCTCAATAGTCTGTACCCACATCTCATCATGCAGTACAATATATCTCCAGAGACACTTAGAGACACCAGACATCCTAGTGCAACTGTTGATGGTATCTTAAATCAAGAATTAATCATTGAAAAAGAGTTTGCTACATGTGCAAATGGTGCACAGTATCGTAAAGACAAACATGGATTTCTTCCTGAGATGATGAAGAAGATGTATGATAGTCGTGTCATTTTCAAGAAGAAGATGATTGAAGCAAAGAAACAGTATGAGAAAACTCCTACTGTAGAACTCATGAAAGAGATTGCTCGTTGTAATAATATTCAGATGGCAAAGAAGATCTCTCTTAACTCTGCCTATGGTGCTATCGGTAACGAACACTTTAGATATTACAAGACAGCAAATGCAGAAGCTATCACTCTGTCAGGACAAGTTTCTATCCGTTGGATAGAGAACAAAATGAATGAGTACCTAAATAAACTCTTGTCCACACAAGACAAGGATTATGTCATCGCATCTGACACTGACTCAATATATCTTAATCTTGGACCTCTTGTTAATAAATTTCTTGCTTCTAAGTCTAGCGACAAAGCAGCAGTTGTTTCCTTACTTAACAAGATATGTGAAGAAAAGTTTGAACCCTTTATTGAGGAGAGTTACAAGGAGTTGGCAACGTATGTTTCGGCATACGAACAAAAAATGAGTATGAAGAGAGAGAATATTGCTGATCGTGGAATATGGACAGCAAAGAAGAGATACATATTAAATGTATGGGACTCAGAAGGAGTCAGGTATAAAGAACCCAAGATGAAAATCATGGGATTGGAAACTGCTAGGTCATCAACACCAGCATACTTTCGGGATAAATTATATGCAGCGTTTCAGATTATTATCAGCAAAGACAATGATGAGCTTATCACTTTCATCAATGGAGTCCGCAGTGAAACAAAAGAGAGACCCTACGATGAAGTCGCCTTCCCCAGAGGAGTCAACAACCTTAGCAAATACAGACATCCAACAAACATTTACACATCAGGAACCCCCATCCATGTCAGGGGAGCACTCCTATACAACTGGTACGTCAAAAAATACGAAGTAGAACACAAACATCCATTTATACAAGAGGGTGAGAAGATCAAGTTTATGTACTTGAAAACACCTAACCCTCTACACGAAAACTGTATCAGTTTCTTTGGTGAACTGCCAAAGGAATTTGGTATAGAGAAATATGTTGATTACCAAACACAATTTGAAAAGAGTTTCTTGGAACCTCTGAAAAATGTGCTACAATGTATTGGGTGGGAACACCAGAAGAGAATAACCCTAGGGAGATTTTTTGAATGACCAAAAAAGTCTTTGTCGTTACTTGGACTAACCACGTTGTTGGACAAGTAAGTTCAGAAGATATTAAATGTTTTGACGAGTATGATACTGCTCGTGCTTTTGCTCAACTGATGAGTAAAGATTATGATTATGTAAATTTCTATGAGGAAGAAGTAAAAAAATGGGATTCTTAGACACAGTAATTAAAGACAGTGGTAATGAGTTTGCTAGTATAGTAAGTGATGGAGTTGCTGCTGGTGATGTAGATCATTACGTTGACACTGGTTCTTATATTTTTAATGCTCTCTGTAGCGGTTCTTTGTATGGAGGTATACCCTCTAATAAAGTTACTGCATTGGCAGGAGAGACTAGCACAGGTAAAACATTCTTTGCACTTAGTGTTGTTCGTAATTTTCTAGAAGCAAATCCTACAGGAGGAGTCATATATTTTGAGACAGAATCTGCTATCTCTAAGGAGATGATTGAGTCTCGTGGTATTGATTCTCAACGTATGGTATTGTTTCCAGTATCTACTATTGAAGAATTTAGAACACAAGCTTGTCGTATCGTAGACAAGTATATGAAAGAACCAAAGAGAGAACCAATGATGTTTGTTCTTGACTCTCTTGGTATGTTATCTACAACGAAAGAGATGGAAGATATCTCTAACGATAAACAAGTTAGAGACATGACCAAATCACAATTAATTAAAGGTGCATTTCGTGTATTGACTTTAAAATTAGGTCAGGCAAAGATACCTATGATAGTGACAAATCATACATATGATGTAATTGGATCATATATTCCCACAAAAGAGATGGGTGGTGGAACAGGACTCAAGTATGCAGCATCAACTATAATCTATCTTGGAAAGAAGAAAGAAAAAGAAGGTACAGAACTTGTTGGTAACATAATAAAATGCGAAGCAAAAAAATCTCGTCTAACAAAGGAGGGTAGTAAAATTGAAACTAGATTGTATTTTGATGAACGTGGACTTGACAAGTATTACGGACTATTGGAGTTGGGTGAACAGTATGGGATCTTCAAGCGGAAAGGGAATCGGGTTGTTGTTGGTGAATCTTCCGTTTATCCTTCTGCTATTCTTGCCAATCCTGACAAATACTTCACCGAAGGAGTGATGGAACAACTGGAGGAGGCAGCACGAAAGGAATTTAGTTATGGTGGTTGATACAATTTTATTTGGAGATTGTCGTGAGACTTTAAAAGAGTTTGATGGCAAAGTGAGGATGTGTGTCACATCACCACCATACTATGGTCTGAGGGATTATGGAACTGCTACTTGGGTAGGAGGAGATCCAAATTGCAATCATATGAGAGACTCAAAAGTCAAACCTGAGAATTGTATTACTGGTCATAAAAACCATGGTAAGATGGCAGGAGTTGGGGATGCAATATACAAAACTGTTTGCCCTAAGTGTGGTGCTGTTAGACAAGATAGTCAGATAGGACTTGAAGAAACACCAGAAGAATATATTGAAAATCTTGTATCTGTTTTTAGATCAGTTCGTGATGTGATGACTGATGATGGTACATTGTGGTTAAACATAGGTGATAGTTATTACAACTATAGACCTGGTAAAGGACAAGCATTACCAAAACAAACTGTAAGTAAAACTAAACAAGATCTACCTGACACATGTGCTAAGAGAGGTAACAAACTAGATGGTCTTAAAGAGAAAGATCTGATAGGAATACCATGGATGTTAGCATTTGCATTGCGTGCAGATGGATGGTATCTGAGACAGGATATTATATGGCATAAACCTAACCCTATGCCTGAGTCTGTTAGGGATAGGTGTACTAAATCACACGAATATATTTTTCTACTTTCTAAAAATCGTAAATACTATTATAATAATGAAGCAATTAAAGAACCCGTCAAGCAAGACTGGGGTACACGAAACCGCACTAAAGGTAAGTACCACAATCCTGGCACTGGCTTGGTTCCTCATAGTGGGTTATCCAAGTCTTACACTACAAAAAATAAACGGTCTGTTTGGTCAGTAACTACAAAACCATATAAGAATGCACACTTTGCTGTATTTCCATCTGACTTAATAGAACCTTGTATCAAGGCAGGGAGTGAAGAGGGAGACATAGTTTTAGATCCATTTATGGGATCAGGAACTACAGCAGTTGTTTCCAAATCGTTAAATAGACATTATATTGGTTGCGAATTGAATGAAGATTATGGTAAATTAATACAGAAGAGATTAAGTGAGAAATCATTTGCGAGGTTAAAACTAGAATGACAGAACGTATAGAAGAAACAATACTTCGCAACCTCATTTGCAATGAGCAATACTATCGTAAGGTAGTGCCATTCATAAAAGCAGATTACTTTCAAGAGTACAATGAAAAAATCTTATTTGAAGAGATTGCAGACTTCGCTGCTAAGTACGATAAAGTACCTACTAAAGAAGTTCTCACAATTAATCTCCAGAGCAGAGGAGACCTTACAGAAGAGACATTCAAAGATACATTATCGGGATTAAATTCTCTTTCTGATGACTGGATAGATTATGACTGGTTGTTAGATGCCACAGAGAAGTGGTGTCAAGACAAAGCTATATACAATGCATTAATGCAATCAATTAAGATTGCTGATGGCGGGGACAAGAAGTTAGACAAAGGTTCTATACCTAGTATTTTACAAGATGCTTTAGCAGTATCCTTTGACGAGCATATTGGACACGATTACATTGAACAGGCAGATGACCGATATGAGTTCTATCACAGAAAAGAAGAAAAGATTCCATTTGATCTTGAAAAGTTTAACTATATTACAAAAGGTGGTCTACCTAATAAGACTCTCAATATCGCTCTTGCTGGTACAGGTGTCGGGAAGTCTTTATTCATGTGCCACATGGCTGGTTCCGCTTTGTCACAGGGGTACAATGTTCTCTACATTACATGTGAAATGGCAGAGGAGAAAATTGCAGAGCGAATTGATGCAAATCTTCTCAACGTAAGTGTAAAAGATATTATAGACATACCAGAAGTTTTATTCAGATCAAAAGTTCAAGAGATCTCAAAGAAAACACAGGGTAAACTTATCATAAAAGAATATCCTACTGCATCTGCACATGCAGGACATTTCAGAGCACTGTTAAATGATCTACAGTTAAAGAAAGATTTTAAACCAGATCTTATTTTTGTAGATTATCTAAACATTTGTGCATCTGTTAGGTACAAAGGTGCTATTGTAAACTCATACACATATGTCAAAGCAATCGCAGAAGAACTTCGTGGTCTTGCAGTTGAAACAAATCTTCCAATTATATCCGCTACTCAAACTACTCGTGCTGGTTTTGGTAATAGTGATCCTGACCTTACTGATACTTCAGAATCCTTTGGTCTTCCTGCCACTGCTGATTTCATGTTCGCTCTTATCAGCACTGAAGAGTTAGAAGAACAAGGTCGTATCATGGTTAAACAATTGAAGAACAGATACAATGATCCTACTGCATCTAAAAAATTCATGTTAGGAATTGACAGATCTAAGATGAGACTTTATGATGTAGCAGAGGACTCTTCTATACTAAATGCAGAGGATGAAGAGGTAGGAGAAACCTTACAACAATTCTCACAAACACAAAACCGATTATCTAAATTTGCAGAATGGAACGTATAAATCATGTGGACTTTGATAGGTACACTCATTTCGTGGATGCTGTCACAAGCACTCCTAGTAAGGATTTTAAATCTCTTATTGATCGCTTGGGTGAACTTGACAGAGAAGGTGCCAATATTGAACGTCTTACCACTGCTAGTGTTGGTCTTGCTGCTGAGTCTGGAGAGTTTCTTGAGATCGTTAAGAAGATGGTATTCCAAGGTAAACCTTGGAACAGCGACAATAGAGAACACCTTATTATTGAGTTGGGCGATGTTATGTGGTATGTAGCACAAGCATGCATGGCACTAGACATATCATTTGACGATGTTGTTAGAGGTAATGTCAAAAAATTAGAGAAAAGATATCCTGGTGGATCATTTTCTGTTGACAAATCAGAGAATAGAAAAGCAGGAGATAGATAATGTATCATAATAATTTTTTTACTGAGGAACAATGGGAGTGCATCAGGGTATGTGTAGCAAACGCACCTATACCATATGACATTACTAAGAAAAAAATTCCTGCTGAGATCCTAGACAAAATAGGACAACCTACTAGAGTGAAACATGAAGGAATTGCTAATGTAAAATACGATTTAACACCTTACGGGATATTTGACAATGAATAATATAGGATTAGAAGTAGTATTCTGGACTGTACTATCAGTTTATCTACTAGCAAAAATAGGAGTATTCAAATCTAAATAATAGAACATAGTTTAAAATTATGGCATACGACAAGGCAATACACAGTGCAAGAGATATAGACAGTGCTCATGTTGATGATAAAAATTGGAGATATAATAAAAACTTTCTGAAATCTTTCATACAGGTTTTAGAAGCAATGTCAACTCATTTGCCAAGGGCAATAACAAGTGGTGCTACACATTATTTTGCCCTTGACGAATCATCTGGTAAAGTAAAAGTAAATCCACACATATCAAGTAGATTGCCTAAAGATAATGATGTCATAGGAGAGTTAAGTCATAGTGATATTGGAGATTACAGAGAAGCAGTAAAGAGTGTACTAGAAAACAATGATCTTTGGGACAGTAATTATAAAACAACTGTGTTCACTGCCATTGGATTTGGTAGTACGGGATCAAAAAGTCCAGCACAATCTACAGCAATTAATGAATCACTACAAGCTTATGCTTGTGCATGTAGACAAGCAAAAGGATCTAAGTTGGAGGTTGGTGAGTTCATTGATATTCTCAATGAAGAGGATGATGTTAAAATTCTTGCAAGTAAAGCAAAACAAAACACAATCATTGACGGTAAATTTTTTAATGAGTTCAAAGATTATGTAAACATGTCTGATGCTGGTGGTGATTGGGCAGCATCTAGTGTGTTTATTGCAAACAAAATACATGATCCATATGTTTCTGGTGGAACATACAAGTTTTACAGACAAGATCAGTATAAAGAATTTAAAAAAACATATACTGACATGAAAAATAAAATAAAACAGAGTCCGCTAAAGAGAGATGTTGCTGCAGTATATGGAAACATACAGATGGCAGAAGATAAGTGGAATCCCGCAGATATTATTGCAGTGAAAACATCATATGATGGTAGAAAAGTTTACAAACCATCTGGTAAATCATCCCTACAGGGAGATAATTCTGAGATGAAAAATGCTGTAAAATTGATAGATGATTTTAAAGACTTGTATGAGTATAATAAATGGATTCACAAACAGTTTAAAGATAAAAATATTATACCAATATCTTTGAAGAAAACTATTGACACAAATCCAAAGGTAGAAGTTGTAGATATCAAAGAAGTCAAATCTCTTGAAGCATTTCTTGACATGGATGTTAAGGTGACTGATATAGAGTGGAAATTGGAAGCAAAAAAATGTTTAATATATTTTGATGCACCAGGTTTTCAAGAAGGATTTTTTGATGCTAGAGGATTTGAAGAATCAGGCAAGATGGCAGATATTCAAATACAATTACAGCAAGGAAAGCAAGCTAGTCATGGAAAAGTAACGCTACCAGTTACATATTTGATCACTAGGTTATCTAAAGGCACAAAGTATTTTAATGTTCTGCAATCAATGAGAAGAAAATGTTTTGGTAGTACAATAAACAGAAACTTTTTTGATTATAAAGTTATAGGAAATGATTTCAAAGATGATTCATCAGTTCTTGCTAATACTTCGGTATATGCTGAGTATCTTACAAAATTATCTGGTGGTAAACATCCAAAATCAAAAGTCATAGAGATGATTCAGAAGATGCAGAAAAGTAGACAATCTAATTTAGCAATTGCCAAGTGGGTAAAAGACAAGGTACAATCATATGAGGTTGGTTTTTTACTTGGTAATGATAAAGCATTAGGAGAAGAAATAAGAAAGAATATACTAAAATCAATGTATTTGTATGCATCATCTAAAGGATTTTATATTTTTAGAGATGCAAAAGTAAAATCATATATGTCATCTAGTACCTATCTTAAAGTAGGTGGATGAGCAAGAATACACACTTAGAACATCTAGAAGATAGCATTTTGCTTGATGGAAAGCAAGGTGCAAAAGATGCCTTTGTGTTTTTAGATTTACTTGCAAATACTTTTAGTGGTAAAGGATCAAATTCATTTAAAATTACTACTAAATGGGACGGTGCTCCTGCTATATTCTGTGGTACACATCCAATTGTTGGTAAATTTTTTGTAGGAACAAAATCTATTTTTAACAAGAGTCCAAAGATAAATTTTACAGCACAAGACATTGATAAAAATCATGGTGACTCGCCAGGTCTTGTAGAAAAATTAAAAGTAGCACTAGAATATTTTCCAGAGTTAGGAATAAAAGGTATAGCACAAGGTGATCTGTTATTTACAGACGATACATCAACAAAAACTATTGATGGTAAGAAACAATTAACATTTCAGCCAAACACTATAACTTATGCTATACCAGAGAGTGATGATTTTTATGTAAAAGCAAAGAAAGCAAAGATAGGTGTCGTATTTCATACCACATACAGAGGATCTACTATAGAAACATTGAATGCTTCCTTTGGATATGATGTATCAAAATTAAAAGAGACAAAAAATGTACTGGTTCTTAGTTCTGAGACAGGACAACTAGGAAAAGATACATTATTAACAAATGCAGAGAAAACATCTCTATCAAGACTAAAACAAAAAACAAATTTGTTACTGACACGCAGTGGAAATTTTTTAGATGTAGTGGCACAGCAGATAGCAGACAAAGATCAACTGACTATAGGACCTAGACTTAAAATATTTTTTAATAAGTATGTTCGTGATGGTAAAAGACTTCCTCTACCAGAAAAATTTGTAAAAGAATTTAAAAATTATTTTC
>VTLG01008310.1_pt1 | contig 13620 bp, 22 predicted proteins | sample 4694571 | NCBI WGS metagenome assembly VTLG01 (sample SAMN12604809, study PRJNA352737) | marine metagenome | biome: ENVO:00000447; feature: ENVO:00000209|ENVO:00000569|ENVO:01000036; material: ENVO:00002151; isolation source: viral sequences binned using virsorter ...
GCAAAAGTTTTAGGTAAAGGTGCATTAGGAGTAGCTGCTGCTAAAACAGGTGCAAAGGTAGTTGCCGCAGAAGCAGGTGAAAAGGTTGTAAAAGAAGCAACTGAAGGGGTTGTTAAGAAAGGTGCTGTTAAAGTTGCAACAGTAGGTGCCAAAGGTTTTGAAATGGTAAATACTGCTCGAGGAGTAAGATATAAAGATATAGCCACAGGTAAATTTGTAACTAAAGGAGTAGCAGAAGCAGGTGGTCTTGTTAAAATCGCAGGTAAACCTGTTGGTAAAGCAGTTGGTAAAGGAATTGGTAAAGCAGCAATAAAGAAAATACCTATTATTGGATTACTTGCAGGTATTGGATTTGCAGTTAGTAGAGCCCTGGAAGGTGATTTTGCAGGTGCAGGTCTTGAAATTGCTTCAGGTGCTGCATCGTTAGTACCTGGCGTAGGTACAGCTGGTTCTCTTGCAATAGATGCAGCACTCCTTAAAAGAGATATTACACAAGCTAATGAAGAGGGAGAACCTCAAGCAGCAATAGATAGTCTACCACCCGAACAACAACCTAATTTTGCAGATGGAAATCTATTAACTGACCCACAATTAAATCAAACAGCAATGTTACAAAAAGCATTAAGTGGTGGAGGTAATAATCAAATAGTAAATTCTACAAACGTAACTAATAATAATTTCAATCAATATCAAGAATTTAAGGCAATACCTGACCAAAATCCTTTATCAGAGTATGCTCAACTTTATGCAGTTTAGCAAAAAAAAGACCGTCCAAAGACGGTCATGACTTTACCATTAATTATGATTAGTCTTCCTTAGCTAGCTGAGCAAAGAAACTCATTGCATCGTCATCTTCACCATCACTACTTGGAACAGTTTCAACAACGGAATCAACTTTAGGAGCAGGTGTTACTTCATCTAACTCGACTTGTTCAGCCGTTGTTATAGTTGATGAAACTACACTCTCACCAAGAACTTCGAAAAGTTTTCTTTCTAGTTCTGAATAAGACTTATAGTTTTTAGGGTCTATATATTCTCCTAAATCATGAACAGAATTATAGACAGCTTCTAACTTTGCATCATCTCCACCTTGGAATTGTGAAACACTTGCAAACTCTGACTTATCATAGTTTCGATATCCTTCGACATTACGAATCTTTAACTTGAAGTCTGCACCACCCCAAAAGTCAAATGGATTGACGGGAGTTTCATCTTCGAATTGTGGTTGCATAACATCCATAATCTTATCAAAGATTTTTTTACCATATTGGTAAAGAAATACTTTGCCTTCGTTTTCGGGATTACTAGGGTCACTTACGACATAGATATTAGACACATAATGTAATCTACGTTTACGAGAACGTGCTATTTCTTTGTCCTCATCACGACCTGAGTTCCATAACTGAGAGTTCATCTCTGAAACGGGGTCTGTTTGACCAATTGAAGTCAATGACTTCTCGATAAACCAACGGCCTGTTGGGCCCTTGAATCCATGATCCCAATATCTTACCCAAGGTAAGTCTTGTCCAACTGATGCTGGAAGGAATCGAATAACAGCATAACCATTACCCGTTTTATCTACAGTAGGTTTCCATTCACGGTCATCTCCGTAGGATTTCTTTTCAGTACCACCACCGGCTTTTTCGGCAGCTGCCAACAACTTACTGATTGCGTTTGAACTGTTGGACTTCATATTTTCGTATGACATATGTATTTTCCTTTATATTTACAATGTATGTTTATTTTGTATATGTTATATATTACACTATTTTTGTTAAGATGTAAAGACTTTAAATGCAATCTTTTTCATCTTCTTTGTATTTATCCATTGGGACAAAAATGGTTCATGTCTTTTTATTGCCTTATATGTATTTGGCCAATGAAGAGTTTCTGTATCACCACTCTTTTGATATTGGTCTGCCCAGCCACATATTAAATTCGTTATTACTCTTACTCTAAAATCAATTCTACCACTAGCAAAAGGTGGTGTTAAAACATCATGTTCAGGCTTACAATGAAAGTCAAAGTCTTTATATGGATAACCACTACGGTCTTCATACTCTCTAAAATCTTTTATTTTACTAACATCAGTATACCGTTTTCTTTGTTCTGTTAGTGCTTGCTCGAAGTTATATCCTTGTGATTGTAACCATTTCTCGAGTTCCTCATATAATCCAACATTATATTCACTCACATGAAAATTTCCATGATTACAATTAACATATGCCATTTTAATTACTTGGTTTCGTTGTGGATACTTTTTAACTAAAGTTCGATACCACCATTGCATTCTATCACCTTTAAATTTATTAGGTGAGAACCAGGGCATCTTATAATTATATTTTACTGCATCATAAGAATCTGATTTAAAATGATGTGATACTGAATTACAGATACACCATGCCATGTAAGGGTCACATCTCAATATAAAGTATTTCCATTCGTATTTGGTATTACATTAAATCTCATTGCTTCAGCTTCTAGTTTGGCTTTCAATGGGCCTTTAACTAATTTTGCAATGTCATGTGGATCAATTTCATATTCTTCACATACTTCTAAAAGTGCTTCACTGTATTTTAATCCATCAGTATGAACAAGTAAACATACTTTTTCAGCTAATGATTTTTTAGTAAATGCTACGGGTACTTCGGGTTTATTTAACGACATTTTTAACTCCTCTTTTAGCTGCATTAGAATAGTAACATTTAATTGTTTTAGCACCTTTAAAATTTTTGTTTTTAAGAGTTTTTCCACTCCATTTTACAAAATTAGGATATTGTTCTACTAATTTAGCTTGACTTTTATTAATTAAATTTATGGTTCTAGGATTATTTCCTGCTTGACATCCACCTTGTTGTGCCCATTCTCCGACATAACAATATTCAGTCCATATTCTATTTTGATGTCCTAAAAGTAAATATTGCATATGTAAGTTTATGTCTTCACTTAATAAATCATGATTCCAAATAAGTTCATCTGAACTTGGTAATTTTTCTTTATTATAAAATGTACAACATATAGTTTCAGCATTTTTTATATATTTTCCTAAATGAATTATTGGAGGTAAATTGCCTCTTCTTAATCCAACAAAAGATACATCGTCCTCTAACCATTTCGTAGTTGTATTTAATAACTCGTTCCAATCTTCTTCGGTCATATCTCTTTTAGTAGGAGACTTTATAAATCTTTTTTTAAAATTTAAATCATCATCCATCATGCCAAATAAAGTATCTTTATTATTATCAATAATCCATTTTCTAGTTCTTGATATACCGATATTATCTTCGGGTAATATTAAAATTGGATAGTCAGAATATAAATCTTTTTCATGTGGTTGTACTACAAGAATTGTTTTCTCTTGAATAAAATTTGGTAAATTATTAAATGTAATTTGTTTATTATGTCTACCTAATGTAGGAATATATATTTTCATAACTCGTGTATCTCTATACCTGCATTTTTATATCTATTATTTCCTTCTAATATTGTCCTTGCAGGTTTTAATCTTAAATCTTCTTTTCTAGTTACTACAGTATAAGCACCATACTTATACATATAATCTTTAAGTTGTTTTAAAGACCAATTTTCATTTAGTAATAATTTTTTAATAATAGAAAGTGGATACTCATGTTCATTAATATAAGCTGACCTACCATTTAGTTTACCAAAACATGCTTGTTTATGTGTCTTACCACTTTCTCTTTCAGATGTATAAAAATTATATGCTTCTTTACTCCACTTTTTACATCCATATCTAGATGTTGCAGAACTTTGTCCAATGTTTTCATCTTCAGAAGATATTATATTAGATGCCATTCTTAATGTTCTATCAATAGCATATTCACGAAGACGAACCGGCATATCTGTTTTACTAATTTCGTAAGTTAACTTTAATAACTCATTAGTTGTTTTTTTCCAACTCATTATCCGCCTTTGTAAACAACATACATTGCAATTGCAGTTACTAAATTAATAGACCAATTATCATTTGCATCAAAGAATCCTAATGATGCGCTAAATAAATTTAATCCAACCGCAAACCACATTAATAATTTCATAGTGTCTCCTATTTAACATAAACGATTCTACAATGTTCGTTTACTCTTCCATTCACTTTAGTTCTTTTTACTTTATCGCTCATATTCTTTTCAATCCATTTAGGGTCTTTACCTATAAAATGATGAATCGCTACTTTTCTTACTGTAAATTGAAAACTCTTTACATCATCAAAGTCTTTTATACTTGTACCTTTTACAGATAGTCCTTGTCTACCAACTGCTTTGTATATTTGTAACTTCCTAGTCTTTGAATTAAATATAATTGTATCAATAGAGCCAGGGATTTTTGTAGCTGATATAGATGAACCATCTTTATCATACTTTAAGTCTTTCACTTGAGCACCAGCTGGTTTAACTTTCTTAACTCTAACTGTAGTCTTCTTAACTGTTTGTCTATATTTTTCTACGTCACAAATCCAATCACGAACAGTTTTAATAACTTTACTTATTTGACGTTTATTAACGAAACTATATGCTTCATTTAAGTCTTCATCTTTACCACTTTGAATTAAAGTAAAATCCATTACCTCTTTATGAAGACATTCCAAAATCATCTCACAACCTTTTGCAGACATCTCTGATTCTCCAAGAAGTTTTGTCATATTAATTGGTGCATACTCTTCTCCTTGAATTATAGAATCAATTTCTATTTCACAATAAGCTATAACTTCCCTATTAATTTTATTGATTAAACGCACTACTGGCGATATCTGTGGAACTTTTGGTTTGTCTTGATTTTCTAATTCTTTATTATAAACAAATTTAGCAGTTTGTTTTAATGCATTTTCAATCTCTACATTTATATAAGAATAAGTTGTACCATTATCAATTGACTTTGGACATCCTCTATTAAACATTCTAGCTACTTTCATAACTGTAAATAAATATATTTTTTCATAATGTCTTTTAATTTCATTGATTTGTTTTTTAGTATACTTATTTTCATCATTCATAAAGACTATTAAATCATTTAATAAATCTTTTTTAGTACAATAATACGAATAGAATGCTAAACCTTTAGCCATTCTTTCTGTTAATTGATATTCAGTTAATTTATCAGCATCATCCCATGTTGGTTCTGTGCCTGTATACTTAGCATCATCTGCTTTTACTTCACCTTGTCTATTAAAACAACTCATACTTAATAACCCCATTCATCTGTTTCATTATATAAAGAAGAGTCCGCACTATTATCCGTTAATAATCCGAACTCTTCTTCCACGTCATAGTCGGCAGCACCCATACCACCTAATTCACTATCATTAAAACTGTCTTCTTTTTCTTTCCACCATTTTGGTTCTTCACTCATATTACTAGCCATTATACACTATTCTCCTTAATTGTCAACACTTATTTTATACCAATTGCATATGCAATTACTGCTAAAAAAGCTGCTGTTACTAAAATTACCATTGCAATTCCTACATCACTATTGGTTATTATAAAACCACTAAACAGTCCTATCATACCGTCTTGTAGTCTTCTTACATTTTCTTGTATCCACGTTTTCACGCTTCCTCCTTTGTTAATAATGGAATCAACCACGGAAACATAATTCTAAAAAATAATATAATTATATGTGCAGGCACTATTATTAGTACACACACTAAACTATAAATTTCTGATACTAATAGACGTGAGTCTCTCATAACAGCTAAATCGATTAGTCTAAAATATTTTTCTTTATTCATAGTCAATCCTTGCATATAACATTTCTTTTACAGCAGTAAGATGACCTAAAAAATGTTGTTCATGACTCTGATACATTTCAACTGCACCTATTGCAGCTTCTACAGCAAGTAAACAATCATACAACTTATCTTGATATTCAAGATGAGGTGTTTTGTTTTCTACAAATTTATTATTATTATCTATTCTACCATATTTTGCCATCATTATTTAATCCTCATAAAAAATATTCCAACTACTACACTAATTACAAATAACCCAATTTTTTTGAATAATTTATTCATTACATACCTTCCGTTGCTGTGTCATCAAACATTTCATTTTGACAGTGTTGACACCAACCACTTATCGCAAATTCTTTTCTAGATACTTCATCTATAAATTGACTAGCATCTCCCTCACACCTCACACACTTATTAGCATGTATATATGCTCTTCGACTTTTACCACCATTTAGTTCAGTAAGTAACTGTTCCATTATAGAACTTTTTTCACTAGGAGCGGCCATTGGGTCTCCCTTTGAATTTTTCCTTAAAAGCTTTTTCACGAATGCCGTAATTTTGTTCATACGACTCTTGATAATTCTTTTCTAACTTAACACCTTTTTCTTTTCCGAATATTGTTGCTAAGTCTTCAGCCGACATACCACAGTCTTCACGATTGTAATTATATTGTGCCTGTGTTAGTGCATCGATTAAATTATTTGCTTCTTTTCTTGTTTTTGGTGTATTATATAATGTTAAATTATCTAACAATGCTTTCATATTATATTGCTCCTGTCCATTTTACTTTATACTCTTCAAAGATATTTCCTCTAGCAAAGTTACGAGCTGGAGTTTTCCAACTTGCTGCTTTCAGAATATCGCCATATTTAAATTTTTTATCATTGTGTATATTAACAATAAAACTGTGAACCGAAGTTTGATTACTACTTCTAGTCACTTTAATATATTTTGAACCACAAACGTGGTCAATACCATTTTTAAATTCTTCAACACTATTTTCTTTGATTCTTTTTGCAATATTATCAGATGATAATAATGCTTTTGAACCAAGAGTCCAATTTTCGTAATCTTTTCCGATATAAACTTTATAGTGCCACAGTGCATCACTCATTGTCATAGTATTACTATGAACTATTTCTTCTGAATTGTCAACACTTTCTTTTCTTTTTTTCTTAATTTTTTCTAAAATCTTTTCTCTTTTTTTTCTTTCAGCTTCTTCGTATGCTTTATTAGTTTTTTTTGTACCAACCCAATTAACCATTTTTATGTTCCTTAAATTTTCCGTTCTTAATATGATAATCAACTTCGTTTTCAACTGTTTCTTTTTTACTGTCATAAGGAGAAAGAATTAAACCAACTACTTCAGCTTCTTTTAGGGTTTTACCATCCTTATTATGCCATCTTGGAGTAGTCACAGAATGAAATGCTTTTACATTATCTTCCTCGACATCAAACTCGATTAAACATTTGTAACCTTTATATTCCCATTCTATATCATCATACCACATATTATTCGAACCCATCAGGTTCATTCCCCCAATCATATTCAATATGCATTGCTTTTTCAGAAATTTCTTTATCTAACTCGTCTAACTTTTTACCGAGTTTAAACTCTTTTAAACTCCCACTTGGAGAATCATGATATTCTTTTAAAATCTCATGATACGTTTTGTCTAATTCAATTATTTCACTCATACTTTAAATGTCCTTTCCCTTAACACCCTACTATTATACCATAGTAGGCCGTTTTGTCAAGGGGGCTACATAAAGAAAAAAATAACGTAAACCCCTGCTATTAAAGGACTTACGTTTTCATATTAAAAATAATTTTTAGTTTATATAAGTGATTCGCTATCAAGGACTTACAGCTTCGTCAGTGTAAGATTACTTATATACAATATCAGCCAAATGTGCTTCAAACTTTTCGATAACACCTACTCTGTTAGGCCATAGAATATACTCCTTTTCGGGATTTTGTTTTAAATTAGCAAGAAGAGGTTTGATAGCATTATATAATTTTTGTAGTTTCTCTTCTTGTTCTTTTGCAGTGCCAGTTGCTGCACTAGCTTGTTTTGCTACTTCTAGTTCACTTTCATTTACTGCAGTGAATCCAAAGTCTTCTATTGTCCAAAATTCTTCTGACATAAATTATTCTCCTTTTATGCACTTAATTTTTTCGCGTTCAGCTCTTAGAACTTTCATCTTAATATTTAATCTAATTAAATCATTATCTAATGCAGTTACATCTTTTTTTAATCTTCCAAGAGAACCACCTAGTTCATCAAGAGCCGGATCAATTGTTTTAGTTACCCATTTCCATATATAAAATATGAAGTAACCACAGAATAGTAATGCTACTACGGGAAATCCTACTTGACCTATTATCTCGGCCCAATGTGCGAAATCATGACCACCCATTAGTTATCCCTCGCATCTGCTTTACCGTCACTTGCTGCTATACGGTTTAAGTTAGGTTCTGTATCGAATGCACCTGATATTAAAGTATCTATTTTTACAATGTCGTTATTCATAACTTCTACTTTATTTTCTAATCCGCCAATTGCTTTAGCAACACCACGAATACGTTCTTCTACTTGAGCTAATATAAATTTAAGAATAATAAAAAGAAACCAACCAACTCCTAAAGCTACTGTAATAGGAATCCCTACTTCTTGCATAAACTTTAGTATATGTCCCGTCATTTATTTTTTTCCGCCTGGGGTGAAGTAAAAGCCGATGATAGCTCCCAAAGTGGTAATCGAGACGAGAGTGATGTGACCCGTTGTGATTGCGGTCGTTGGACTTTGCTCTCCGATTGGGATTGTGAACAAGCCGAACAAGAACTTATATGTGTCTTTTTGTTCGGGAGGGGTAAAGGTGATGAGCTCAACGTCTGGCCAGATTGTGCAGAGGACGGAGATAACGAAAAAGTTGAACATCCCCATAAGAGCGATGAAACGGCGAGTAGCCCTAGTAAATTTTGCAGTTGACGCATCTGTTTCTCCAAATGTAGCTTTCTGAAAATCAACAGCTTGGCCTGATATTGCAAGGTCTCTAGCTAATTCTCTTTCAGCTTTCTTTTCTCTGGCATCATTAAAAGATTGTACTAATCCACCAGCTATTTTTAAAATCGACCCCATGCCTGTAGCACCGAGAGTCGAAACTAACATTGTAACTAATCCTACCATAATAAATTGTGGGTGTATTTAACGGACACCCAGCCGGTTTAATCTTTACCAAGATGTTTCTTCCATTTTGCTGGAAGTTCATCAATTTTGGCATCGATTGCTTTGGCTGCTTCTTCAGCTTCAGCCACGATTTTATTTACTTTCTTGATATTATTTCTTGCAATTAATATACCTGCAAGTATACCAAGTAGTAAACCTACAATAAATGTAACCATAATTTACTCCTTATAAGGTTTGTACTAGTTCTATTTATAAAAGATATGGCGTCCAATCACTACAGTTTTTGTAAGAGATTTCGACCAATAAGGATTCACATAATCAGCGTGATAGTGGTCAGCACCCTTCGTATAATTTGTTTTTGGGTCAAAGGCTGCTAATTTCATAGCCTCATTCCAACGAGGGTGGTTAGATGCTTTGTTGATAGTCTCTTGGATATTTTTACCATTCCAACAAGAAAATTGCTTCCGAGCCAAACATACCTCTGAAAAGGATTGATTCTTTTTAATGGCTCGGTTATAAATCACTTCGTAGACAGCTTCAAGAGAACCTTCATCATATTCTCCACCTGCCTCTAAAATCAATGTAGTTGCTACTATCGTTTGGTCATAATCTGCTTGAACAAAACAAACAAACCCAATTAATAATCCTAATATAACTATAATTAACTTTTTCATACCTATATGATAACACTATATTTAATCATTTGTCAACTAAAAAAATACATATAAATAGAGAATATGGAGATTATATAATGCCTATAGACCCAAATATATCAGTGATTGGAGTAGATGTATCATTTAATAATGCAATATTTACATTAGGAGATGTTAGAGCCAGATTTGATGGAACTTATGATAAAATCCGAGAAACTCTTTATACTCTAAGCGATTCTGAAGGAGAAAAAAGGATTAGTTATGGATATGTTCCGATTAGTACTAATACAGCTTTTGGAAGTGTGCCTTATCGTGGAGACCAAATTCTTTTATTTAATCAAAGATTGCCTGGTAGAGAACCAAATGCAACACCAAATTATAGAAATGAATCACAAGATTTTTGGGAAGAAGTTCCAATAGGATTTACTAAAGGTTGGTCATTCCAATTTAAACCAAAAACACTACCTTATGAATTTTATACTTATCAACAAGAATATAATAATGAACTTATAAACGTAAACACAGGAGTCCGAGAACTTCTTATAGGCGGGAGCATTGGCGGATATGTAAATTTAAATACGAGAGTTTATAATAAACCTAGAATTGAAAATTTAGATGACGCACTTAATAACTTTAATAATTATCCTGGCTTTGATGAATATGTATGGAAAGCAGCACAAGACTATTCTTATTATAATGATTATTTTACAATGTTAATTATCCCTGATTATAACGATGAAGATTTTTGGGAAGCAACAAGTCGTATTCAACAAGTTTCAAGACCAGCTAATATTGCTGATTTATCTTCTTTTATTTCTTCAGACATATCTCCTATTGAAGTTGCTGACCAAACAACTGTATTTGATTCAAATAATCCACTTTATGAAAGTGAAATAATATATAAAATGTCACAATCAGCACGTGGTGCTTTTCCTTTTACTAATAATGAAAACCCTGAAGGTTTAGGTAATTTATCTTTCTTTAATAATTTTGATGCAAAAGAAGCAAACATAATTACCTATGTGCCTCCTTTAGAATTTTCCTCGACTGCTAAACCAATACGAGGAGATGCAGTTATGTTAGATGAAAAAGGTACAGATGATTTAATTTTTAGACAAAATATTAGTGGTGGTGCATCAATAAGAAATGATATAGATTTAAGAAGACCATCGTGGGCTCTTAATACATTTGGTGAAGACGCAGTTGGATATCCGTATATTGAAACTCCACGTTTTATTAGATACCCTGATGCAAATTTAGGTGCCGTTGGATTAAGTGATTTTAGTGGTAATCCTGATTCGAGTATATTTTATGGTAAAGATAAAAATGGAAGTTTAGTTGAACTTGATGATGATATTAATTTAGTGCAAACTAATTCTAGTGAACAAGCACTATTTTTACAAAATGGATTTATGAGATTTCCTAATTTATTAATATTTCATGGTTCAAAAGCAAACGGATTTAATGGACTAGAATCATTAACTGCAACTGACAATGAAGGTAATCCAATACCAAGTGTTAAAAAAATTAGAAATAGAGCACCAAACAGAATTGGTCAACCTGTAAACAGTGATGGAATAGTTTTAGATTCAGATATAACAAGTCGAAAAGACTTTATGGAGCCATTTGAATTTAGATTTATAGTTGACCCCGGCTCAGTAAAAAGTCATGAATATAATGAAAATAGCCACGAAAGTTTTACAAATAATTATGATGAATCATTAAGTTCACAAGGAACAGGTAAACTTAATGATGTGGATAGACAGTTTCCTTTTTATGTATATGTTGTACAAAAAACAAAATTTGGGCCTAATCAAGCTGTACAAGATGAAAGTAAAAATAATACAGGACATCTACGTCCATACGGAACATACAAACGATTTGATAATACAACAACAGATGATAGTCCAAGTGGTATAGGTTCATTTGAGTATAGATTTTTTTCCTCATTAAAAATAGTAAAAAACTTTAAACGAAATGTTTCTAATAAAGGTATTGTAAATTCTAGTAGAGATTTAAGAATAGTATACGATAATGAAAGATGGGAATTAAGAGACCATGATACGACAAATCCTTATATTTCTTCAGACCCTAGATATAATAGTCAGTATGTAGTAAGGTCAGTATCTAAAGGTTTCAGAATAAAAGATACTGAACCATATCGTTTTCCATTTGCACAAAATGCTAATGCATGTGTATCTATTGGTGTTCCAACTTCTTTTGCATGGAACGGTGAAATAGATAAATCAGCAATCAATGCAGCTGGTGGTTCTAGTACAACATTTAATATTTCAGAAGCTGAATATTCTACAAATGCAACAGGTGCAAATATAACTTTTAATATAACAACAGATTCTAATGGTAAGATTACTACTATTGATACCATCTCAACTACTAGTAGTTTTAAAGCACAATTTGGTGCTAATGCAAGAAATAGTGACCATAGATTTTATGTAGGAGAAATGTTAACTCTTTCTACTTCAGGAACAAATGCACCACTTAATGGTGTAAAAATATTTGTTTCTAGTATTGAAGAAACAGATGACTTAGCACCAGCAGGTGGTAAAAAATTCAGAGATGGTTGGAAAGGAGACATGATATCAGGTGACGTGTCATTACTTGACGGTGCTGATGCGTCAACTCCTGTGTATGGCCCGGCTCCTCAAAACACAAATAATACTGAATTATTTTTACATACTCCTGGCGTAACACATTTATTTCAAAAAACAAGAAATAACATAATGAATACTGAAGCTGAGTATCAGTATGCAGATGACCCTACTACTGAAACAAATGAAAATGGAGGCTCGTTTACTACAGATAATCAGGGAAGATTTGAATTAGCAATCTTTCAAGAGTTTACAGGAGATGGAATTAACTTTAATCAAAATGATGCAAGTACCTTCAGACATTTTGGATGGCCAAGTTTACAAGTAAATTATAGAGGTGGTAGAGCTAACGGAACAAGTAGTACTCATCAAATGGTGATAGATTTATTTCATGAGTTTATAGATCAAGGAGAAAGTTTTTTTGGATTAAGTGGTGGTCTTGGTTTTTCAAGAGACGTAGGTATTGAACTTGAAGGATTCCCTCAAACAATAGGAAATGAAAATAAATACTACTTAAGATTAACAGCATTTATGGTTGATAAAAATTCTCGATTGACTGTTAAGGATTCAGATGGTGACCCAATACAAGTTACTAAAGTTGTTGAATTAGGTACAGAATTAGATACCTCAAGTAATGCACCTTTAGTACCACATATAGTTCACGAACCGAATAGATTAATTATTGGTGGTGGTATTATTCCTGCACCTGCTAACCATTTAGGTGGTCATTTGCCAGGTTGTTTTAAAAAAATAGAAATATTCAAAGATGGTGAATTAATAAATCAATATCGAGGTGCTATTGACGAATCAGGTGTAGTAAGAAATCTTTCAGTAAATCCTACCGTAGTTAATGAAACAACAGACCCATTTGTTACTTTTACATTTACTTCAACACGAACAGGTGATGAAGCTGGCGATGTATTTCCTTACACTATATCATCTCTTCAAGGAAATATTACTCCCGAAGATATAGGACTACGGTCTTTAACAGGCACGTTTACATTAAATCAAGAAAAACAAGCTTTTCTGTTTCTAAGAATAAAAGATGATTTTATAACAGAAGGAGAAGAAAAATTATTAGTATCGATAGATGATACTAATTTAATAGCAAGTTGTACTATTCAAGATACAAGTAGAGAACTTAACTTAAATTTTACTACAATTCCTGAATCGAGTACGGCAATTGTTGAAGATAAAACAGGTGAAGTAGTTTTGACATCTTCACCTATTGGAAAATCGTCATTTAATTTTGAAGTAAGTGGAACACCTAATAATAGTGATAATGTATCTTCTAGTTCAGACAAACCAAGTCCGATAAAATTTGATTCGTTTAAAAATGATTTTTCATCAATACCAGCTGATTTAAATCAAAACTATGTTTATGAAAATGATAGAACTTTTGTAGCAGAGAATGGACA
>VTLG01013566.1_pt1 | contig 13619 bp, 18 predicted proteins | sample 4694571 | NCBI WGS metagenome assembly VTLG01 (sample SAMN12604809, study PRJNA352737) | marine metagenome | biome: ENVO:00000447; feature: ENVO:00000209|ENVO:00000569|ENVO:01000036; material: ENVO:00002151; isolation source: viral sequences binned using virsorter ...
CTGAATTCATTAAAAATCTTAACTGATTAAAAATTTTATTTGTATCAGCAAGAGGGTCGTTAGAAGAATCAAAACCTACTTCTACAGCGACCCTATTTAAAACATCATTTACACTAGCGTATTGGCTCATGCTTTCTTCTTAGCTCTGTTAGTTGATTTTTGCTGAGAACTTTCTAAAGAATCTAATCTTTTCATAAGTTCCATGTTGTTTTGCTCTGAAACTTCAAGAGCTTTCTGTAAATCTTCTACCTGTTTAGCTATCTTACCTGTCTTATCTTTTTCAGAAGCTTCTATGTATGCTTGTGCCTGAATTTTAATACTTTGTATTCCAGCAAATTGTTGAGAATTAGTATCAGACATTTCAGCCAACTGCTCAACTGTCCTAACATTAAAATATCGCAACTCTTCTACCTGAGCTTTACTTAAAGCATTCCATTGTTCTATTGGAGTACCAGATACTTGCTGTTCCTCATTATTTTTGAAAGCAGCATATTGTTTAGAAAATCTCTGCTTATCATCTGGTTGAGCAGGTCTTTTTATTATGTTTTCTTTATTTCCAGGTTGCATTATTTCCACATATTCAGTGTCATCAAATATAGGTCTTCCTGCTTCCAATGTTTTATCCGCATTTTGTCTGGGGTGAATATAAAACCTCACAAAAAGCAATTCATCTCCAGGTTGCATAGCTTGGTTAATAGGGGACACATTATCTTGTGACCCTAAAGCCATATTAGTTAAACTCATATCAGCTTCCATATTATTTCTCCTGTCTGTTGTCGGTTGCACCTTTTAAAAAATACTCATTTGAATATTCTTTAAAAGAAGGGGGGCAGAAGTATCCACCCCCTATCTAATCTACTCACCAAAGAGTAGCACCGACACACTTCTTTACAGTGTTCTGCCTACATAAGGATAGGTAAAGTAGGCATCAGTGTTAGTAGCTTCTGAGCCTCCTGTTGCCGTTCCTAATGCAATACCTTCTATAACTTCTGCACCAGAACCCGCATTATCATCTACAGCTCCAACAGTAGCAGTAGAATTAAGTGCTGTTCCTTTAGCCGCAGAAGCTAAAGTACGGAGTGATCCTTTACCATAAATTTGGATCCAGAACCAGTCATTATCTGCTATCGCAGCCTGAGCCGCTCCACAGATTTGACCCTGTCCATTACCAGCAGATGTAGAAGTCAGATCTGTCATTTCTGCTTCAAATGCTGAATCAACTACGCAGAGGTATCCTTCTGCTGTAATAGCTTCTGCCGCATGAACATAAAGAAATTCCTTGGTTCCATCAGTCGTTTGAAGCTGACCTCTGGTTCCAGGGGTGAACGCAGGAACACCAGTCGCTGCTAGAGTTACATCAGCAATACTAATACCAATTAAAGCACTCATAATGTCCTCCTTTTATGCGTTCACATCAAGACGACCCTGGAATTGAGCACCAGAACAAGTTAAGTTCCCTGCCCAAGCCAAGATTTGTACTTCTGCATCTTGATTGGTAGCATATCTACGATTCGGACTCAACGGAACCATGTTACGCTGAGAATGTGGGCGGTAGTGTAGATATGTAGAGTTAAGGAAAAATGAGACGCCTGTAGGACAATTACCACCAATGCCCCCATCTAATACAACGTCTGCATCCATATATTTAATGCTAGGAAATCCTAACTGACCGACTTTTGGATCAGTGAACCTCTGGTTAGCTTGTAATGAAGCTAGGTATGCTTTCCAAGACACAACATCCATAAGAATGAGGTCTGGTCTGTCCATACCACGATTACAAGCTGCCCATAGAGTATTCATATCCGCTTGCATAGTAGCTGTATTTGCAGCATCCTGTTTCTGATTTCTCCAGAAAGCCCACGTAGCTCTATTAATACCACCATAAGTACCCGTGCTAGGATCTAATGGAACGGCTGCGTCTAAACCATCAACCTGTTTTCCACTTGCTCCAGTACCATCTGAGTACAGTCCAGCAGATATTAAATTAGCCATAGTAGACTCAGCAACAGAAAGACGGGCTTCCATTAAGTCAATCATCCGTTCTTTTCCAGCATTTTGTAGCTGTTCAAGACCAGAAATTACTACAGGAACTGCACATTGTTTGATGCTAAATTCAGCAGCACTCAAAACATCTGAAGCAGCGACTGGTAGTAAATCATAACCAGAATACCATCCACTATTACTATTTTCTGCAAATGACAATTCTTGATAGATTTTATGACCACCAGAAAAAGTTTTAATTTTTCCGCTCATAGATAATCTTTTCAAGATTGCATTGTTGTCGGTAACATTGTCAGCGATTTTCCTAGTACGAGACTCAATAGTCGTCGCTAGTATATCCGATACGTTTGGGTAAGCCATGTTATCTTACTCCTCCAATGTTAAACGAGTTAATTATTTATGTATTTTGTGATGCGGTTTTCACCTTCACGCCATACCCCGATTAGCATGGGGACTAACAAAGCCCTTGCTTTGATTCATTTACGACTGAGGGAATACACCTTCCCTGTCTTTATGAAGGGAAGGTTAAAATAAAATTAAAGAAAATGCAAGTGTTTTATATAGATTGTTCTTGAGACTCCCAAGCGTCTGCTATAGCACCTCTTACACTAGGGGCTTCTTTATTTTCAAGTGGTGCTTGGGAACCACCATCTAAACTGCTCGCGGCATTTTCTTTATTAGCTATTTTTCTTCTAGAATTTTGTAATTCTTTCTTTTTATTTCTAGAATTTATAATTTCTTGAATATCTGGTCTCATAGCAACGGCTTTTTCATACGCTTGTTCTAAAGTAACTTCTTTACCCCTGTTAGCGTTTAATTCAAGAATATCTGCCATATCTTCTCTTACATCTTCCATAAATTCTGATTTACCACCAAAATCATCTATTTCTTTTTGTAGTCTTACATCTGTACTACGAAGATTTTCTTCTCTGCCACGATTAAAATCCTGAACCATCTGTTCTACAGGTGCTAGACGTTGTTGTAGTATCTGATCTATTCTGCTAGTTTCTGGGTCAACACCTTGACCAGACAATACGTTATCTAAAGTTGGAATGTCTACGCCATACTGCTGAATTATACGAGCTAAAGTATTCGCTTTTTCTTGCTGTGTACCGACTCTCATAGTGGCTGCATATTGAGCTAAATTACCGATCGCAGCTACTTCATCCGCACCTTCTTGCATCATAATGTGTCTGTAAGGAGCAAGAGTATCAACAACCTTTTGTGCGAACTTAGCACCTTCTGCGTGTTTTTGTATCCCTATAGAATAATTGCGTTCTCTGTCTATAATTGTTTTTTGTAAATTTTCTGATAATTCCCCCCATTGTTCTCTATCTTTAGCAGACCAAGAAGGAGGAGGTTTAATTGTGGATACTTCTTTGGCTTCGACAGGTGTCTCGACTTGGGTCTCGACTTTAGTGTCGTCCTTAACTTCGACTTTAGCTTCTACTTCTTTACGTTCGTCTTTAGGTTCGTCTTTAGGTTCGTCTTTAGGTTCTTCCATTAACTCTTGTGGCGTGGGGGTAGATTCCTCTACTATTTCTTCTTTTACTTCTTCTACTTCACTAGCCTCAACTGCTGCCTCTAGTGAATCTCTTAAACTATCTTCTGTCGGTGTTTCTTCACTCATCGGTGTGTCTCCTTATTATAAGATTTTAATAAATCTTTAACTCTTTCTTTTTTAGCTTCTGGGCTAGCGTAATAATTTTCCCTTTCTTTTTTCTTTCTATCAAAAAATTTTTCACCGTTGTTAGACCCAAACTCACCAGTCTGCACAACATTATGTTTCTTATTATGCTCAGATAATTGGTGTCTAGTTGTTATAACACTCCCATCTATTGGTGATTTAATCCTAATATCTTTTTTAACAATAATATCAACCACGAGACTTACTCTTTGTTCTTTCTACAGCTATGTCAGCTTTCATTTTAGCCTCAGTTTCTAATATATTAAAATATGCTTGAATTCTTTCCGTAGCTTCATGTGCCTGAGTATCAGCTGTTATTTCAATTAATTTAGCTTTATGCTGATTCAATAATTTCATCATATCATCTTGAGCTTTTTTAGATTGTTTTTCCATTTCAGCTTGGTGTTTAGCCTGTACTTCTTGTAATTCAATTGGGGGCTGTTGTGGTGGAGGATTGGCAAGTCTTTGTTTAACTTGATCAATTCCATGGTCTAATATACCTTCAATCTGCTGGCTACCTTTAAATCCCGCCATGCCCCAACGCATAAGTTCCATTAAGAATGGCAACATTTCTGGTTCCTTTGCACCGATAGCCTCTACTGCGTTCACGAATGTTCCTATTGCAGTTAAATACTCTACTCGTTCTGCTTTTAATTGTGCATAATCAACCATAGCTATAGATTCTGGTTTAATACATATTTGCCACATCCAATTAATTTCATTTCCTTTTAACATCTGAATAGCTTGTTGTACTAACTCAAAACTATCCATCATATACTGAGCACTAGCTTGTTCATATATAGATTCTGGCTCAAAATGATTGCATATAACTTCTGCTCTAATTTGCATTAAATCACTAGCAAATCTTGAAAAATCATCTTGTAGGTGCTGTATTCTTACAGAAGCAAACTTAGCTTTAAGTTGTTCTTGACCCACACCAGAATATTGCTCACTAGAACCTCTCAATATATCAGACATACCCGTAACTTCATATAACAGCTGAATTTGTTCACTGCGTAATTCTTGTAATTTAGCTAACGCCTCTACAATATCAGAAAGTGGGAGCCAATCTATTTGACCTTTCAATCCTTGCTTTTCAGCAAACATAGCCCAATTATCTACAGGTATTAAATCATTATCTGTTCCTTCCTGTAGCATACGCTTAATATCACCATTAGAAGCATCATACAATCCGACGACTTTAACTGCTTTAGTTATTATACTTATTCGTGTCTGTAGTAAATCTATAGAATTATATAAATCTTGGGCTATTTTAAAATCACTACGAGGTAAATATAGAGTTGTAGTAGTATTCGCCGCCATAGGTTCTGGACATGGGAAAAACCCTTGTAGACCTAATGGGTCATCTCTTACATCTAAATAATCAGGGCAATCTTGATGATACCAATAGACTCTCCTACTCTCTTTATCCCATATTTCTATAACCTCAGTTTTCATCCATGGTTGATCTTTATCATCCGCGTATTCTTCGTCTTTTGTTCCAATAGGTATTTTATTGAATGTAACATATTCTACTTTTTCTTCGCCAAATCTTTGTGTAAATTCTTCTTTTGTTAGATAGGTTTTAAACCCCACCCAAGAAACATCAGCCCATATTCTTCCATAACCCCATAAAAAATCTCTCCAATGCACATAAACCAAAGGAGCTTTTTCATCAACTATGGTTTCATTCTGTTGCATTTGTATTGCGGACATACCAGTTTCTGGGTCTACTACTTCAACCCTTTCTTCTGTTACTTCTTTTTCAAAAGTATATCGTACCCGAGCTACACCTAAACCAGGAAGGAGCCTATCTTGCAGACAGGCGCGAAGCAAATCGGAGTCGGTGCTACCTGGAGCTTGTACTGTCAAATTTAATAGACGCTGTAAAAGTTCAGATGCAACTCGGGCAATATCATCGTTAGGATCCGCCCAACGTCTAGCAACGTCAGTTTGTGGGATCCTGCCATACATCATGGCTAATTGGGTGGTTACATTAGCGTGGAATAAGTTGAGCCTAAATTGGTTCTCAACTTCTATAGTCCTATAATTCTCATCTTTCCTATCATCAAGAAATCTTCTTACTACACGACCACCAGAATTCCAAAAATCTTTTTGTCTCTTATTGGCAGAATCTACTTCTACTTTCCATTTATTAACCCCTTTAACATCTTGCGTTAAATCTTCTGCCATGCTTATATCCTCAAAATAGTGGAATTGCTGCGTTTTTCATTGTCTTTAAATAAAGTATTTAAGGAAACTGGGTATTTCCCCTGTTCTGGTGCGTCTATTTTCTGTTGTATCATCGGATTATTATGCAACAAACTTGTCTTCACTACAAGTGCTAAATATCGGAACGCGTCTGACCCATTACTAGCCCAATCATGAACAGGTCTGTTATGATAAACATCGTTCACCTCATCGTATTGTCTTCGGTAAGCCCGAAGTGCCTCAACACCTTCATAACAATTAACATCAAACCAACACTTAGGTATAATCTTACGAACAGCATTTACACCATCTTGTATATCTAACTTGGGGGATATTCGTATAGAAATATCTCTGTCGTTTTTAAATTCCTCTATAAATTGTTCTACTGTACTACGACCTGTTTGTAAAGATTTAGCACGAGCATCATGCGGTAGCCACAATTCTTTATATAAGTACCCTTTGTTCCTTAGTAAATTAAAGTAAAATGGTAGAGCTTGACCATGATGTTCTTCATAGTCTATTAGAGCTGCACCGTCTGGTCTGTTTTGCCAAAACCATATAGCAGTAGAATCTGTGTAGCCTAAATCTGTTGCTATATTCACTGGTAGGTTTTTATCGTATAAATCCTTAACATCTACCTGACCCCTACTGTCTATAACATTTAATAAATCTGTGTAATAAGTTCCTCTAACTGCTGCGTCAAAACTACACTCCATTTCTTGCTCATATTCATCCTCAGTCATTTGAGCCTTCATTTCATCCAGCTCTACTTTATCTATTAGACCTGAATCTGAAGATTTTAGTGTTAGATTGTACCACCCTTCTTCACTTTGGCTTCTTCTATAGATATGGTAAAAGTGGTTCTTTCCTTTTGGTGTTCCAATAAAGACAGCCCACCCTTTTCTGTCAACCAAAGTGGGTAATATGACTTGCCCCCACAAACTAGGTCGGCAATCACCGAATTCATCCAGTACAACCCCATCTAAATATATACCGCGCAATGCGTCTGGATTATCTGCGCCATACAAAGTTATCCAGGAACCATTCATAAGCTCCACTCTAAGCTCGCTTTCTCTTATTCGTTTTATAACAGGTTTCAGGTAAGTCTTAAGATACACCCATGCAACGTCTTTAGCTTGTCTATAGAAAGGTGCTAAATAGGCATACCTAGCATCTGATTTGGGGGTGTATATTGCTCGTGCTCCTAAATCATTAACACAAGCTACAGTTTTTCCTCCTCGTCTGTGAACAACTAAGCATGACCATCTTTGATCCCTCTGGTGGAATGGTATAAAGTGAGTTCTAGGGTCATAATCTATTTCTATATTAGCCATCTGCTATCTCACATATTGCTTGTCTTATATCCTGAGTAGAACCTATAAAAAATTTCTGATTTATAGAACCAACCCAATAATCAGGTATTCTGTATTCTGGCACTTTTGAAAAAACAGCCGTGACAGGTTTTACGTCTATGTATATTATTCTATCGGTTTTTTGTATAGCCCCATAATCCCATAACGCAAGGCATAAAACTTCTATCACATTAAATTACGTTTTGTCCAGCAGTTCCCAGTACGTTTATATCTGCTATATCTTGTTTAGACATAAACGAAGGATCTGCTAGTTCCCCTAAAATACCCCCACTTGCTTTCATCTGTTTAACTAGATTTATACCCTCTTGCAATCTTTCAATATCAGCTGCTTGATCACCCTGTGTGGGTTCATCATAGTACATAGATTCATCTTCATAACTTTCTGGATTTAATGAAGGAGTTTGAGCATATCTCGGTCCTCCAATCGGTTGCCACTCTTTGTCTTCTTTGTTACCAAGAATTTTAGCCATTTGTAACATCATCGTTGGATCCATTAGTACACCTCCACACCAGAAATATCTTTCAACGCTCTATTAATTTCTGCTTGCGCATCTAACCCGCGTCTCCTAGAAGCTTGACCAGGGAGACGATCTAATTCTGCAGGCACTACTTCTGCACCTGATTGTTCTTTAAGCATCTGATTTATTAATCCAGCATCCTCTTGGTCACGACTACGCCCCAACCTAAGAAGTTGTATCAACCTAGAAATTTCAGCATTTTGTAGTGCTCCCTGTTCTTCTACGGGAACCGCCCTATTAACTGCCATTTCACTAGCATCCCAACCTTCTAAATCTAACGGCATCTTACTTTCTCCTCTTTCTAACTAAATACGCTCTGTAGGATGCTTTGGCTTTTTTCAGTGATTTAAATACTCCACCGCCAAATGTCCACCCACCTTTAACTTTTCGTATCGGCATTCTCGTGTTCTATAATTTGCCCGCCCCTTAAACTTTCTGGGGCTGTGTCAAGTGCTCCAGGTGCTATGCTATGAACTATCCTAAGTACTCCGTCTTTACCACCAAATTCGTGCTGCGCTTGCGACGGCAATAATTTGGAATATATTTTGTAAAATTCTGTCGGGTGTAGGTGAGCCCATGATGCGAGTCTCGGAATTCCCCCGATCAATTCAAACGAAGATTCAAAGGCATCTATAACATCCTTCCTACTGAACTCCTTTGATCGGGGTATCCTAAGCTGTTGAGCTCTACTTTCAGACATATGCCTAAAAGTCCTTTCCATAGTATCGTCCGCTACTACGTCTCCTTCTTCGTCCTTGGAATAAAAGCTCGGTACTTTAAGCCCTTTACTTCTTTCTTCCACCGCCATTACGTCTAGTTCCCATGTCATTTCTCCCGTAGGTTCATTGAGTCTCGAATCTTAATACATTAAATTTAGAATTACAAGGCTCTTTGATATTTAGTGATCTTCGAAAGTCAGAAATGTGGGAGGGCGTCCAATAAGAGTAAATTGTTTTTATTTTAAAAAAGGATCTCCGTCTTGCGGGCAAAAAAATGCCCCGCTTTTTACGGCGGGGCAGATTAGGCGTGCTTGCCTACTTGGCTACAATTTGCAGTAGCCCTTCCCTAGTAAAAAACGCTAGCCATCCACTTAGTGGCTCCGTTTTACCCGCCAATTTGCCACGTGTTGGTTGGCTTGGCGGATTGGCGGTTACGGCTTGCTGTAATTGTGCAACAGTTTTGCCGTTGTAGGTTTTTACTGTAAGCCAGTATTGGCTACGTGCTGTACCAATTTTGTATGGCTTGGTAGGGTTACCCAAAACTTTAATAATTTGGGTTTTGCCTTTTACTGCTTTTTTAGCTTTTTGTGTGTTTTGCATTTTATTTACCTTTTACGTTGTATGGCGTTATTGCGTTGTTGCGTTGTTGCCATGTAAATAATGGTATAGTAGTACAATATTTAATGCAAGCTTTTTTTGCATTTATTTTTAATTATTTTTTGCCTATGTTGCACTGCAACATTTTTGTACATTTTTGTTGCACTGCAACATTTTTTATATTTTTGTGCATTGCAACATTTTTTTGCACCATTTATTTTGCGATTGTTATTGGTGGCTTCACTTCTATTTGAAAACGACGGAGAGACTCTACGAGGTCTACGGAGGTCGCAGAGAACGAGGTCTGCGGAGCTCCTGGGTCCCAGACTCTGGGGGATCTCTCTTTCCCCCTTTCCCTCCCTTTTCCGTTGATCTTTGCACTCCCTTTCTCCGACTTCTCCGAGTCCAAATACTCTGTATTTTCGCGAGAGAGTCTCCGCAAATCTCACATTCTCACTTCTGGTAGCCACGTAGCCACGCATTCCACTCTCTTTTTATTTTACCCTTATGATCCGTATTTACAGTGAAAATAGGAGTGACATAATAGATACACATAATTACCTTGTATCTGGCTACTCTGGCTACCAAAGCTACTTCTATCTTAGATTGGCTGAGATTACAGGCACTTAGGTTCTGATATCCCGTAGCCGAGACACCTAGTATCGTGGCTACCTTCATAACAGTTCGTGGCTACCAACTTCGTACGCTAAACAGCCGAGAACTTGTGTCTGGCTACCAAAAGTCTTTTTAGTCGAAGGCAAAGTCGTTGTTGCTAATCGTGACTGATTAGGGCATCATATAAAAACTGGGGCAAAGCTCTGGTAAAATATAAATCGTAAACACAAACAGGAGGGTAAATCTTATGGTTAAATCTAACCTAAAGAATGCGGAAGCGAAGCAAAGCAAACCGCAAAACTCCGTTGCCATTATCAAAGTTTTAGCTCAACCAGAAAAGCCTTTTCGTGGTAATTCTGCAAGAGCTTGTTGGTGGGAACGTGTTTGCAAGTTCAACGGCAAACCACTAGCTGATTTTGAAGCTAGTATTGCTAATGAAGCCCCTAGCCAACCTCAAAAGGGAAAGCTAGCAGGTCAAACTGAGAAGCCTAGTGGGTGGATCAAGTTTTTCGAGGGTTTGGAGCTTATACAGGTTGTTTCTAAATAAGCTCCCTTGCAAACTGGGAAAAAGCCCCGTTAATTCGGGGCTTTTAATTTCAATAAATAGTGGGAGAGTTGAGTATGGAATACACTGAAAAACAAGTAGCTTCTGGTTGCTGGGAGTATAGGGGTTATGAAATACGGCTGTATTTGTCTTTAAACCCTGAAGTTGAGTGCGACAAACACATTTTCATGTATGGTGTTAAAGAAGCAGCAGAGCATACGGGCTTCGGTCATTCCCTAAAGGAGTGCAAAAGCCAAATAGATAAACTAGGGCATAGACCTATTATAGATAAAGTAGTAGAAGAATATCTTGAAGAACAGCGTGAATTACTTGACAATGAACTTCAAGGGCAAATAGCAGACGCACAAAGAGAAATTGATATAAGCAAAGAGTAAACTAGGGAGCCCCGTTAATTCGGGGCTTTTTATTGTCTACTGTGTTTTCTTCCAATACTGTCTGCTAGCCACAAGTTCTGACCAGTCATCGACTTCATCATTAAACCGAATCATATAGTATCTCGCAGGCATCTTAGTAAGCGGGTTCTTGATCTTTTTACCATTGTTCGCTAACCTGATGCGAGCTAGCTTCAGAGCTTTAGCCATGTTGTTACTGTCACGGGTATCTATATCCCACATAGGGACTTCCCCATTCTGATAAATGTACTCCAGCTCCTTCGCTGTTGCCACGTATCCATCTACTGATATACCACAGACAAGCAAAGTATTTTCAGGATCCTGTTGCAGCTCCATCACAAAACGTTCACGTGGAGTGCGGGTAACATCAACCATAGACCGCTTGGCATCTGATTTTAGTGCTTCCCCATGTGGGTCAAAGTTGCTAGTGTCATATTCCAAGAGCCATGCGTACACAGCTTCGGGCAACCCACACTTCAAGCCTTCCCAACGTAACGACCAAAACTTATCGTTGTTAGCTATGCGATCATTTACTATGTCTATCACAGCAAACCGACGGTCAAATTCATCTAGCTTAAATATATCTACTCGGTTGCCTTGTAGCATCACATTAGCATAGTTGTCTACTAAGAATGGAGTAACACCCTTCTGGTGATACATAATACGCTCGTTAGTAATTAGATCTTTAACTTTAGTGTAGACAGTGTTTGCACCTCGTGGTACTTCTGCTTCTTCTACCATGATTAGTTGCTTCATGGCAAACTCTGCATTGAACTTACTGCCCAATGCTTCCAAGTCTACATTAACTGCATTTTGAAACCCATAAATCCTACGCATAATGGCAGCGAGCCAACCTTTTCCTACACCACTCTTACCGATTAACACAAGGCAACTGTTCAGCTTCAAGCCTAGCTCTTGAACTTGACTAGCCCACCATGAACAAAACCAATCTCGTTCCCTTTTGTCAGGTATAGCTTCATACAACCACTCTTCCCACAGTTTAATCCAGTCATCATCAATTAATGGTTCGCACCCCATGCCGTTCCACATATTGTATTCGTCATCGTTAATTTTAGGTTCACCTGGACGATATACTACACGTTCTACTGATGTTTTGTCTGCCCATTGGAGCCATGCCTTCGGTACAGATATACGCTTGTCGTCATCAGACCAAACTGCCCTGTCTGCATAGACCATATTAATAAACACATCTCGGGACATAAAGTACCCAGAGTTAATGTCTATTACTTTTCCTAACGACCTAACCACACCAACTTCACGATTCATTATATTTAGATGTTGGTTTAAGTCTGTTTTTATTTCTTCTAAATACTCAGGTAAGAATAGATTATGTACTGCGTCCATGCCTTTGTCTACATAATAATCGTCTATACCCCAGTCATTACCTTCTGCATCTTTAGGTAGGTAGCTCACTTGGGAACTTACGCCTACACGTTCCATCTCTGCTGCGAGTCTAGTAATGGCTTTTGTCAGCATCGGGTCTCCATCTGGTCCGACATTGGAGTCAAATGATATAACAAACTTCAACCCTAGCTCCTTCCAAGGTAGCTTCTTAAAGTCTTCAATCATTGCTTTGTTGTGCGACCACCCCCAACAACCAGAAACACCGATTGTTTTATAGCCAAGCATCGCTAATATGTCGGCTTTTAAATACGACTCACACAATACTATTGTATCGCCATATTGGATTTTACTGAAATTGCTTAGAGGTGAATGGTAAAGTCTGGGTATCTGACCTTTTGGTGTAGCGAATTTAGGCTTATCGCTAAAATCTGCAAATCCCTTCTTTAAATACCAAACTCTTGCACCGATAGCACCTGTGTCTTCTCCGTTGTAATCCCATATTCTCCAAAGAACACCTTTGTCTATGCCCGCCCATTGGATTCCCATATTGAACAGCATAGTTCCCTGTACCATCTGTAATTTTAACTTCGTTATTGTGTCTGTATTTATACCGCGATTTGCAAGATACTGCCTTTGTTCTTTAAAGTGTGCGTCTAGTAGACTATCGTCTCGATTCATAGTGTCTCCGCTTTTTCTTATGGCGATCTTGGGTAACAGGTTAGTTTACCATACCCACAGCAGATCACAAATCGGAGTAAGTCGTTGTTGCATCTTAATTGTTCCTATTTTATAATATAACAGTAGTATATTAAATCGTAAGGAGTAAAAAGAAATGAAAGTAACCAACATACAAGAAGTTAAGGATTGGTTAGAAGAAGAGATTGCTGAGAACAAACCTGTTATAGATGGTACTGTTGGCACTGAAGTAGGCACAGCAGATATTATTTATGGTAGGAATGAACTTGCACAATCTCTTTTAGATTTAATTAACCATTCTGAAATTGAAAAACGTAAACAATCGTACATTAAATCGTAAGGAGTAAAAATATGTACCAAAGAGACAAAGTATGCGACAACCAAACTCTGTACCATATACCTGATGTAGATATAATTATATGGTGGGGGAAAGGCAGTAAAGTCAACATACAAATGCACGACAAAACTGGGGAAAATAAATTTACTTGTCCACACACAGGTAATTCTGTACCATACTCACCAATTTTCACATTAAAGCACCGAGAAGATAAGGCTTTAAATAAGAAAAGGATATTGACATACGCGGGTAATTGGTTAAGAACTTTGTTGAAAGCAAACAATCTTTAAAGAAAACCCCATACAAAAGAGTAGCTTGGGAGTTAAATCCCCCTTGCTATTCTTTTTTAGATGGGGCATCATATAAAAGTAGTATATTAAATCGTAAACAGTTAATCGGAGGTGCAAAGTGAAAAACATGATAAGCAAGTTAGCTCAAGAATGTTTGCTTGAATTTGCAAATCCTAATGGCAATTCTGCACTTAGGAAACCTACCGCATCAAACCCTCGAAACCAACCATGTCAAATGTGTGGTGGCGAGAAT
>VTLG01015280.1_pt1 | contig 13619 bp, 12 predicted proteins | sample 4694571 | NCBI WGS metagenome assembly VTLG01 (sample SAMN12604809, study PRJNA352737) | marine metagenome | biome: ENVO:00000447; feature: ENVO:00000209|ENVO:00000569|ENVO:01000036; material: ENVO:00002151; isolation source: viral sequences binned using virsorter ...
ACACGTTAAAGACGGTGTAGTTCAAGGTGGTAATCACAGAACTACTGCTGTTAAATCTACGGAAGATGACACACTATCTTACTTCGCTAAACTAGCACAAGAAGATTAGTTACATATAAACTAAAAGACCCCTTAGGGGGTCTTTTTTTGTGGGTATAATTTTGCTATCCTATCTTTTCTTTCTTTCTCTTTATCTTTTTTCGGGTCAAACCAATTCACTGGCCACCTATTCATTTTAAGTGCAGCGTCAAATAATTTTTTCTTGGGCAATTTTAGTTTCACATCTTTATATTATAAGCACTACTTGCTACTGTAACTACACCGCCTTCTAATACTCTTCGTTTATATACTTCAATAAACTGTTCAATAATACCAGGTCTTATAACTGTTATCTTTTCTTTCTCTGAATTCAATGCTTCTTCATATTGATAGTTTGTTATTGAAACTGTTGGATTAGCAGTAACAGTAGTAGTACCATTGTAATAACTTACAGAATAGTTTTGTGGTACTATTTTACCTGCAGGTACAATAATATCTCTACCTTGTTTAACTTCTGTAGTTACGTAATGCTTAGTTGCCTGTGGGTTATCGTACTTAGATTCTACATACTCTGCTAATTGTCTTGATGATCGTGGCCACTGCTCATAATAATTTACAATGTCATTTGCAACAAATATAGTCCATGCATAGAAAGGATTTTTATAGACTCTATTAGCGATAGTTTCTGGTTTCTCTCCATTGTTCACTATTAACTCATCAAAGATAGTGATAGAATTTTTAAATTCTGCTACAATTTCAGATCTTCTCCAGATATTTTTAGCTGCTAAAAGTTTAACATCAACAGGAGATGTCTGGACATTGTAGTATAGATCTGGTAAGGACTTGAATAGCATGATTATAAGTGCTTGTTTGTCATGAAATCTGATCTGGTTAGTGCAGTTAGTTCGTTAAATGCAAGTCTGATAGTAACTAAAGGTATAGTACCATCAAATACTGTATTGAACTGACCCACTGGTGTAGTGTTTATGGTCATACCAGTTAATGCACATAATTTTGTTGCTGGCATCATAGGATGTGGTTTATCAGTACCTGCAACATATGCTTCATTTACTGCATTACCAGGTACAAATCTGGGTTCAAGAGTCCAAACATCTGGAAAACCTAGTAATACACCAGAACCACCACCATCAGCATTTTTGGATACTGGATGCATGCCATGTTTGAACCAAGTGATAATTTCTTGTATCTCTTTGGATTCTTTATCACTTCTTGCTGCAAATTCAAAGTTAAGTTCAAATTTTCTGAACTCCATTTTCTTGAAGAACTGAATAGCATTTTCATTTGGTGCTAAACCTGCCAAACCAACAACATTAGTTGGATCTAATATATCACTATTTACTCCAAATGGATTCGCTGCTTTTGATACACCATCTTTTGCACCTTCAGTTAGAACAGCCGCCATCTGATTATTTTTTCCTAAAGCATCTGCACCTAGGTTTGATAGTCCACCAACCAGACCACCAGCTCCTAATAACAATGCTGCTCTTGCAGGATCATCAGCAGCTAATGCCATAGTACCTAACTTAAATGTATTGTTCCAGTTTGCACCATAGTCATACTGAAATTCATTTGGCATTGCTAAATTACAATAGTCTTTCTCATAACCTTGATCATGAAAATTCTTTGCAGCTTTTTTCTCTTCTAATAGTTCATTTAATGTAGTTTTTGAAGGTTCTGTTCCCCATCCATTATCTACCTCAAACTCTTCGTTTAATAAATCTTCTTTGGTTCTATTATCTTCCCAGTTTCTTGCTCCAGAATTGTTTGGTTTATGAATATTTTCCGTGTTCTCTTTGAACTTTGCCAACATTTCTTTCTCTTCCATCGCCAAATAATTATTTCCACCAGTCTTATCCCCGTAAAGCCATTGTGCTGAATCTGCTAGTCCCTCAGTTACGTTCTTCACCAATCCACTATTTTGCACCGATCCCAACACATCATTCTGTGCCTTACCAACCGCTGCCATACCGTCATCGTAGGAATACTTATTAATACGCATGAAAGAAGCAAAGGGAACCGATGCTATTCCCTTAGGATAGCTGTAATTCTGTGGAGCAGAATCACTAGCATATGGGGTGTTCATTGCCATTATTTGCGTTTACGATGAAATTTATCGAGGGGTAACTGACTCAATAGTTGGATATCTTGCTCTCCAACTTCAAAGAAAATACTGTCAGCATTCTTTGGAATATAATAATGTAGAGTTGAGTTAGGATATTTATCTTTATTTATAGCGGATAACCTAGCTTTTCCATTAAGGTAATGTAGATTCGCTCCAAGGTATGTATCGTTCTTCTTTTCTAATAGTTTTATTAGTGGAAACTCATCCCATTCTCCCAACTGATCTTTAAATTTAGGATCATATTCAAAGTAATACCACTTATTAACTTCGGGGTTGTCTGTTGCATCGTCAAGTAACATTTCCATGACGGTGTTTCTTAATGTAGGTCTAGCTATACTCTTACCTTTTAATTCTTGCATCCATGTATCAAACTTTGAGCTCTCGCTCTGTGATGATTTTGAATTTCCAGAGTCTGTCTCTACAGAACTCTTCTGCTGCATCCCATTTTGCTCTGTTGGTGGCATAGGTCATAACCTCCGAGATATACTTTTTGGTGTGTCGTTTTTGAGGTTTGGGTTCATCGACCTGTTTTTTTGGTTTAACCTCAACTAGGTATGCTTGTATCTTCCCGTTTGCTTCTCTTACTTTCATGTAAAAATCAGGAAAGTATCTTCTCCATTTTTTTTGTACGGGATCTTTATATGGAATGATATGCTCTTCACTTGACCATTCAATGACATTTCTATTGGAATCACAGTAGTCCATGAACTTCTTTTCCCACAATGAACGGTATATTACTCCTGTGGGATCACCTTTATACTTGCGATAGTTCCTTACTCTGTATTTTCCCTTGTATGCCATACTAAATAAATATATCACTCATAATGAGTATTTATGGGATCACCTAAAATAACAGTCGATAATTATATCTCACAAATAGTCGGGAAAGGTATATCTGCTTCCAATCTATTTGAGTTTGCTCTACAACCTACACAGGTCATGGTAGACTTTTGGGCAGATAACGGTAAAGCTTATCCTTGGTATAGCAACGCTGGTAGTCAGTTGGATGCAGGTATGTATAGGATGAACTTATTGTGTCAAGACATTCAGATTCCTGGCAGCACTGTCTCAAGTCATGACTTCAGAATGGCTAAGAAGGGGTTGACACAGAAGGTAGCAGCTGGTAGAATGTATAACGAACTTGATGTATCTTTTATATGTGATCTTGGTTCATCACCTATATCATTCTTCAAATTATGGCAAGATATGATTATGGGTTTACAACCAACAAAGATGGCAAATAATCCTGGTCTATATAACCCTGATACATATGCTGATAAACAAGAACACTTGGCATATGCTCAGAGATATTATAATGATTATACCTGTGATCTCACCATCACCAAACTTGAAAAGTTTGGTGTATTGCCAAAGAACGAAGAAGTAGAGGAAGGTGAGCAACCTAAATCTGTAAGACCAGAAGAATATGATAAAGCATTCAAGGTAAGACTTGGAGCAGCATATCCGTATTCTTTTAACACAGTTCCTTATTCAGCAGGACCTGCACAAGCTGTCAAGTGCAACGTTGCATTTCATTACGAATATCAACAATTTACATTTAAACCCTAATTATGCCATTACCTGATATTGTTACACCAACGTATGAGTTGGTGGTGCCTTCTACAAAAAAGAAAATTAAATACCGTCCCTTCCTTGTTAAAGAGCAGAAGATATTAATTATTGCGATGGAATCTCAGGATGAAGTTCAGATCCTAGATGCTATTAAAAATATTTTAAAAAATTGTATTAGCAGTAGAATAAAGTTAGATGATCTTGCTTTGTTTGATATCGAGTATTTGTTCTTACAGATACGTGCAAGATCAATTAGTGAAGAACTTAAGTTAAAAGTTACTTGCCCTGATGATGGTCAGACAGAAGTTGATGTTTCGTTCCTAGCAAACGATGTGAATGTTATCATTCCAGATGATCATACTAACCTAATAAAATTAGGTAGTGATATAACTCTAGAGATGAGATATCCTAACCTAGAATACTTTGCTGCAGTAAGTTTTGCAAAGGGAGACATTGATCCATATGATTTGGTTGCTCAATGTATTAAGAGAGTATATGTTGGAGAAGAAGATTCTGGGACATTTACATTTAAAGAAGCAAGAACGTGGGTAGAAAAGTTAACTGCAGCACAGTTTGATTTGATACAGGAGTTCTTTAACACCATGCCTACCCTCAAGCATGTTTTACAGGTTAGAAATCCTAAAACAAAAGTTGAAAATGAGATAACAATAGAGGGTCTAGTCAGTTTTTTCGGATAGCCCTCTTTGACGAGGGCTTGATGACCTTTTATCAAACCAATTTTTCTCTCGTTCAACATCATAAATATAGCTTGACAGACATTATGAACATGATCCCGTGGGAACGGGAAGTGTATGTGAACTTATTAGTTCAACATCTTCAGAAAGAAAGAGAACGAATAGAAGAAGAACGTCGTAAACGCAGGTAATGGCTGAAAACCTCACTATAGACAGTAGTTCACTGATTAAAAGCTCCAACAGGTTTGCTGAAGGCATGGTGGCGTTTCTTGATACTGAATATGAGTATATTCAATATCTAAGAGAAAGAAATGGTGGAGGTGCTGGTGTTGGTGGACTTGGTGGATCTACTATGGGTGGTGGACCTGAATTTACTGATGATGCACCTGCCCCTAAGAAAAAAACTAAGGGGATATATATACCACGACTTAGAAGATCTAAACCTAAAAGAATAAAACCAAGGAATAGAATTAGAATAGGTGATAAACTAAAAAACTTTAAACTTCTCCGCAGAGCTCGTGATGTAACAAAACAACTGACTAAGATTGGTCTTAGAGGAAATCAGATTCAGTACTTTAAGGATCTGAGAGCAAAGAACATCCCTATGGATGAAGCTCTTGACTTGGCTAGAAGATCAAATCCTGGCGGCAATTTCATTAAAAATTCTCTGAAAGCTTTCAGAGATATGATTCCTAATCGTCCTCAATTCCTGACAAGGATGAACATGGGTGGTAATCTGAAACACGCAGGTAATAATTTCTTCACGAGAGGATTACGACCAGGTAATTTTAGTGAAACTTTTCAAGCACTTAAGTATAACGTCGTTGATACAGCTAAAACTCAAGGTGATAATATTGTTACTGGAGCAAAAAATTTACTAAAACCTGCACTAACAAAAGTAGATGATCTTACTAAGGGTTTAGTAACAAATGCAGATGAGTTAATGAAATTAGCTATGCCTGCATTCAAAAAATTCTACAAGGTTGGTGCAGGTAAATTTATCAAGAGGATTCCATTTGGTATTGGTGCTCTAATTGATTTTGTTATACTGACAACTATCTTTAAAGAAGATCCTGGTAGAGCAGCTTTTAGGGCAGCAGGTAGTACTTTGGGTGCTTGGTTGGGAGGTATTGCAGGTACTGCGGGTGGTGCAGCAATTGGTGGTATTGGAGCAGTCATTGGTGGTCCTGCAGGTGCAATTGCAGGTAGTATGTTAGGTGATTGGTTAGGTGGTATGATATTTGATAAGACAGTGGGTAAAGATACCCAAGAGGGAGGAACTACTGATAAAGTCTCAGAAGAAAAAACAGAGAAATTCAAAGAAGGTGCAGTCGGTATTATGGGTGGAGCTGATGGTTCAGTCATAACAGCACCTACTCGTGGTTTGTTTGGTGGTGGTCGTGCATTAGTTGGTGAAGCAAATGAAGCAGAGATTATATTACCTATGAGTAAAATTGGTGATGCAATATCTGCAGTCTATAGAGAAGGTGCATCTGTTATGGTAGGTGCTACTATAGCATTCTTAGGTCCTTTAGCAGGTGGTAATCCTGCAGCTGCAGCAGTATTATCAGAAGCAAGAAGAATCGGAAGTATAACTGGTGCTGATACTGATATCAAACCAGATACTGTAGAACTACCAGACATGCAAACTCCAACTGAGGAGACAAATAGTTCATCATCATCGGTAGAACTTACATCGAGTATCAATAAAGAAACCTCAAGTAGTGAGGATAATACAAAGGTTAATAAGTCTACATCAGTAGCTGGTACAAACAGATGGAAAACTATACTTCCACAAGGAGATCCATTGTTCAGTTCACCATTCGGTCCTCGTTGGGGTAGAATGCATAGAGGTATTGATATAGGAGTGTGGGAAAATTCTCCTGTACATGCACAAGAAGATGGTGTAGTTGAACAAATACTTCCTAAATTTGGTGAGTATGGTGGAGCAGTTGTGGTTGTGCATAAAGATGGAACTGCTAATTTATATGGACATGTGCATGAGTATGTTGTAAAGAAAGGTCAGAAGGTGAAGAGGGGTGATCAATTAGCTAAGATTCAATACTATCCTGGTAAAGATGGTAGTAACCAATCACATTTACACTTTGAGAGATTCAATAAATCTGGAACTAGAATAGATCCGTTACCTTACTTTAGTCAGGGTGGTGCACATACACCTCCTGAGAAAGAAGAGACTAAGATGAAGAGTGTCAATCAGGGAGGTCCTAATCTTAGAAATATATCATCTAATTTTGTTAATTTAGGATCAACAGTTAAAAATAGAAACAAATCTTTGATAGATACACCAGTGAATATAACTAAGTCAACACCTTCAACAATGGCACCTCAAATGATACCAGTTCCACAACCAGTTCCTGTACCAGTGGTTAAGCATGTGCCTACACCTATGGATGAACCAAGGAAGGAACAGCGTATGCTTATTAGTGTATTCGGCAAAGGAGCAGCAAGAACATGAGTGACGACAAGTACATAGGTATAGAGGTATTATCAAACACAGTCAATAGTATGACTGAGATGATTGATGATCGTAATGGTTTATTAAATTCAATGTTCAAGAAGGATGTCTATAATGACTTCCTTATGTCAGAAGCAGCTCAAGGTGGAGTTGGTGGTGCTGGCGTTGATAATGAAGCAATATCATCAATGGGTGGTGGTGCTCCAGACTTATCAACTCCTATGATGTCAGCAACCACAGGTGATGATGGTGGTTCTGTGAGTGCTCGTGACTCAATTGGTAGTGGAAATATTGGTGGTGCTAGTGATAATGGTGCATCTAATCCAACTACAAATTACAAGGCAGGTGGTGTATCTACAACCCCTAGTACGTCCTCTTCAAAAGTAAGAAGTTCTGGATTATCTTCAGGTGATAAGTCATCAACAAAATCATTAGAAGAAACTGGATTTAATGATACAGTAGAAAAGAATATTTCTAATAAACTAGAAGAAGATTTTAAAATAGATCCCAGACTTAAGAAAGCATTTGGTGATAGTCTTGCATTACCAATGAAAGCAGCAGCTGCAGGTTTGATGGGACTGTTATCAAAAATTCCAGCTATTAGTCCTTCGTTAGTAACTAACGTTGGTAATTTTATGACTTCGGTTGGTAGTTCTTTAGGATTGTTTAGTACCGCAAGTGTTGATAATTCAACACAACAGTCCACTGAGAACCAAGGTGGTAATAACTTATGGAGTCAGATAGGTGCTGCTCTTGGTTTAGGTAAAAAGGAAGAGGGAAAAGAGACTCCAACTAAGACATTTGGAAGTGGACTTAGGGGAATGAACTCTGAGAAAGGTAAAGGATTACCAGGTGCAGGTCAAGGTGGTCCTAGTGTTGTTTCTACTGTTAAAAATTTCTTTGGATTAGCAAAGGATAAAGATCATCAAGTAGATCCATCAACAATCATGGGTGGTGTAGTTAATAATTTACAGAAAAGAAGAATGATGATTGAAATGTTTGGTGATCAGAGCATGGGTGGTGGAATGAATCAGGGTGGTACTATGGGTGGCATGATGAATATTATGAATGATCTGTCTAGTAGTATGCAATCTATGCAAACTAGTGGTAGTTTCAACGAGATTAGTAAGAACTTAGTAACTAACATGTCGGGTGTAGCGAACAGTTCCAGTACTAAGAGTATGATAACTGATTTGACTAATACTGTTATCAATGAGGGCAATGCATTAGCGAGTGAATCAGGTGGTGTCGAAGGAATTAAAGAACAGATGAGTGGTATAATTCAAAAAGCAAGACAACAAATGCCTAATTTTGATATGGAAAGTGGTGGAAGTATGGCAATATCAAAGGTCAAAGATTCTCCATTCTTTACAGAGTATGCTAATACAGCACAGTTTACATGAAACCAGAAAGTAATTTTAAATTAAAAGCTCTAATTGTGGGTGTTGATGGAGAGGATAAAGGTTTCTCTATCAATAATATACTATCTTTTACCTACATTGAGGATATCAAGAGTGCATCTATTCAAATGTTCATATCATTAACAGATACTAATGATGGTGTTCTGTCACAGATATCTGGTATGGAACCAGTGTTCATTCAGTTTGAAGATAATGAAGGTAATACTTTTGCTAAAAATTTCATGGTATATGATATACAAGCAAGAATGATACAAGATGGTAAGTCAAAAGGAACGTTAGTTTGTTGTAGTCCTGATTTAATTAACAATGCTGCCACTAAAGTCTCTCGTAGATTTGGTGCTGGTGGAGGAAAAACCATAGACAAAATAGTCAAGGAAGATATACTAGAAGAAATTTTAACAACCACTAGAGACATTGATGCTCGTCCAACTAAAAATACATTCTCTTTTATATCTGCATACTGGTCACCATTTACAATAATAAATTACTTAGCATCTAAATCTATACCTAAGGAAGATAAGGACTCCAAGAATGCCAGTGCTGGTTATGCATTCTATGAGAATGCTGATGGATATAATTTCCGTTCATATGATAGTTTTTGTAAGGACAAATACAAATACAAATGCATTGTTGGTTATGAAGAACCTGCAGAGGAGAAACCTGATCCACAAATCATAGCAGTGAGTTCAATTAATATTGTAGAGAACGGTGATATACTAATGGGATTGAACATAGGTTCTTTCAATAGTAAGGTAATGACATTTGATATGAAGGACTTAGGATATGAGGAATTTGATTTTAACATACATAAATATTACAGCAGTGTTCCAAAGTTAAACGGAGATGTTCAACTCCCAACTTACTTTGATAAATTTAAAAAGAACACAGTTCCCACTAGAATCATGTCTAAAGTTGTAGACACCGCACTATACACTGAGGGTAAGTTCACACAGGATATTACAAAGTTACTTTCACAATCCAGTTTAAGGGAAAAATTATTTTACAATAAAAAAGTTGAAATAGAATTTGTAGGAAATATTTTACCTAGAGTAGGAGAGATTGTAGAACTCACTACTTACAGAGGAAAGGAAAGATCATTAGACACAGCAAACAGTGGGATATATGTTATAGGTAGAATTGAAAGAGAATTTATCTCTAGTAATGATCGTATAACAACTAAAATGACACTATTCACTGATAGTGCAGGTGATGTTACAAATACATCGCAAACTCTTGATAACTCAGCTGAGGACATAGTTAAGTAATGTTAGAATCAACCGCTAATTTTATCGGAAAGGACGGGTTCAACTGGTGGGTTGGACAAGTCGAGAATACTGGTGCGGGTACAGAAGAGTTTCCAGAAGATCGTGATGAAACTAATAAAGCTAAAGTTAGAATTTTAGGGTATCATAATCCAAGCAAAAAAGAACTATCAAGTTACGATTTGCCATGGGCAACTGTGATGATGCCCAATACTGCATCGCAAAGATCTGGTATTGGTATGAACCACCAGCTACAAGTAAACGGCTGGGTGGTTGGATTCTTTATGGATGGTGCAAGTGCACAGATACCTATAATCGTAGGCACAATCGGTGATGAGAACCCAGATGGTGCATATGAAGTAGAAGATACTGAAGGTAAACCGTTTCCTAAGCTGGTAGCTGGTGACTATGATCCTAAAGTTCATGCAGGTGATGGAAGTGGAACTCATAGTACAGGATCTAATGTCAGAGAAGATGAAAAGACAGGAGTATTAAAAGGGGTAGAAGAAGGTGGAAAAAGTGGAGAAGGTGGAGAAGCAGAAACTAGCACTGTAAATGAAAGAAAAGTTGTAGGAGAAGCTATTAGTGATCTTGGTAAGTTCGTAGAGAAAGATAAGTGTTTCTCTGTAAATCTGGCTGAGGGTAAGTGTGGAGGTGAACCATCTACTAAGATAGAAAACGTAATTAATGAGTTCATGAAGTTCGCTCGTGATATTGACCAGAACGAGGTTGGTGAATTTATAGACAAGAATACAGGCGATGTTCTCGATGTTGCTTTTGAGGTCAAGAACTCTGCACTTAGAATCAATAAGAAATTAAATGGTTTAACTAAGAACATTAAAGGTGTGGTAATGAAAGAAGCTGACCTCTTGATCAAAGATAAGTTAGATGAGATTGCAATACCAGAACCAAAAGGAGCAGCAGCTATTAAGAAGCAGCAACTTGGTCTCCAGAAACTTATTAACTGTTTGTTCGATACTCTACTAGATGACATAAAAGATTTTATTGAAAATTTACTCAAGGATTTGTTAGAGAAAGCACTTGATAGTGCTCTATGTTTAATACAAGATCTTCTTGGTCAGATTATGAACAAGTTAATGGGTCTGATTGATAAAGCATTAGCAGCAATAGAGGGTGTAGTTTCAGCTATCAAAGGTGCTATGGATATGATTGAAGGATTAGTACAAAATATTGCTGATCTTCTTGATCTACTCTGTGATGGAGAATTGACGTGTGCAAGTAAAGCATCTACATATGAAACATGTCATGGACCTAAGAAAAGAGGTAGAGATGCAGCAGATGATAAGACCAGTCAGTACGCAGTTCAACCGCCATCTGCATTCACACCTATTTCTGGTGATATTAAGAATGGTAAAGTTGCTGGTACTTACTTAGGACAAAATGTATTGTTTGATCCTAATAATGGTGGAATATCTCCACTTGCAGGTAATACATCTGGATTTACTGAGAAAGACTTTGACACTAGAGGACCTATAGCAAAGTTTGAAGACTTTAACTTCACTGCTAGTGATGGTAGTATTCCATCTGAAAGTTTGAATTGTTCTAACTCTATATTCAATAAGAAACCATGCTTCCCAGAAATGGTATGGGATAACTTACAATCAACCACAATTGTTAAAGCATTACCTATTGTTGATGACATTGGTTCTATACTTGGTGCATGGGTGAAGAAGAAAGGTAAAGGAGTTCCTTTAGAAGCACAAGCTCGTGCAATGTTTACATGTAATGAACCTGAGGGAGGTGGTGCTGAGTTTAAACCTAACATTCAAAATGGTAAGATTGAATCTGTTGCTGTTACAAATCCTGGTATAGGATATGGATTTGATCCTGCTGAAACATTCTGCCCCAATGAACAGTATAACTATGTCATCCCTAAGGGTGGACTCGCTAATGAGGTCAATGATGGCGATCTTTTATATCTAGTTGCCTATGCTGATGGTACAGAAGATACAACAAATCCTGATGTGATGCAGGTCGTTGATGTTGAATATTCTGAGACTCAAATCCTCGTTGCAACGATTGATAAGACATTTGAACCAAGTGTAGAAGTTGGAATGAAACTAAAAACAAAGACTAACTATGAATTTGTACTTAACTTTAGTGAGAAGTTCCCTGATCTAGTAGTACCCCCAGAAGCAAAAGCAGTGTACGCTAATTGTGGTGATCTGATTCCTGTTGTTGAGGACGTACAAACAATTAATGTTGGTAAGGATTATAAAGAACCAGTCATTACTATCGGTAAAGGTCCTAAAGAAACAGAAATAGGTAAGGCTGATGTTGATGATAAGGGACAGATAATGAAACCTGTTATTACTGAGACCGTCCTTGGTTTTGTTGTACCAAAAGTTAAGGATACTAAAGGTGGTACTGGCGGTGGTGCTGTAGTTGTGGTAACATATCAGTTTGTAGGACCTATCAAAGCGAAGGAAATACTATCTAGATTACCTACCGCACAAACCTACATAGATTGCGTGGGACATCCCATGTTAGAGAAATGAGTTTAAAAAGATTTAGTGGTGGGTCGGAAACGTCCAATAATACACCAGACAATCCAATAATGTGGCCACATAACTGGGTTCAAGCAACCTCGTGTGGTCATTTCTTAGAGATGAACAATACCAGAAATGGTCAAAGAATAAGGTTAGTTCATGGTAAGACTAAGAACTATATTGATATGGATGTTAAAAAGAACACCCAGATCAAATCCCATAAAGATTTTATTGTAAGATCTGATAGGAATACAGTTTTTGAAGTCGGTAAGAACCCTGATTCTGACATGATGACTCTAACTGTACGAGGTGACTTGAGAATATATGTCGAAGGAGACACACATTATGAAGTCGAGGGAGATTTTAACCATAGAGTCAATGGTGAATACAAACTCACCGTTGGTGGTAACATATTTCAAGAGACTAAATCTAATTACTCATTGAAGTCAGAAGGTGGTGAGGTACGAATCCATTCTGCTACATATAATAACGAGGGTACGTTCTATAACTCTCATTTTAAAACTATAGAACAAAAAACGGATAAATTCCATACAATAGAACAAACATCAAGTACAGGTGCTATTAAAATAAAAACTGAAGGTGTCATGGGATTTGACACTCAAGGCACTAAGTACGATTGTGTTCAAGGTAATGAATATCATACCGTTTTTGGTAAAGTCGTAATGAATGTATTTGCTAATGATGCAGATGACATTGAAGGTGGAAACTTCGTCTCTGCAATTAATGCTCCACAATCCCAGAGTTATTATATTAATGTACACAGTGGTGATATGCAAACTTATGCAGCTGGAAATATAAATGTTATCGCAGGTGGCAACATAGATATGGATGCTACTGCAATATACTTGAATTGAATGTAGATTTCAATTAACACAAATGACTTTTCACATGTCAGTAACAAAGCAAGAAGCAAATTTTTTAAAAGACATTCTTGCAAAACATTTAGACGATTACGTCGAAGGATTAGTAAGGGAAGATAATAATAAGGATAAAGTTATGGATCATATGCTAGAGAATCGTGATATCGGTAAGTCTCTCATAGAAAAGGCATCTGAGGTAAAGAGACGTGCCACTAGAAAAAGTGACACCCCCTACTTTACAAACTGAGAAACGTATGCTATTATCAAGAGGTACTTTTAGAATTTGACCTATGTTCCCAGATGATGAGACACTTGACAAGATTACGGTTGACATTCCTAAAAGAAGGTTTACACTACTAAGTAGTGATGGTAACCTCAGATCAATTGACTGTGATGATGGTGACCAATTTATGAGGATACTCGACGTGGTTCGAGGATCATGTTTAAACAATGAGGTAGTTTACGTCTAATGTCATACAATCAAACTTATACCGAAGTTAGAGCTCTTATCAAACAATCAAAGCGTGTGTCAAAATCGACCATGCTTAAAATTGCTAAGCTTGCAATCAAGGAAACCATTATGGATAGACTTGTAGATGAGGAAACAGGAGAAGAGATAG
>VTLG01001331.1_pt1 | contig 13618 bp, 17 predicted proteins | sample 4694571 | NCBI WGS metagenome assembly VTLG01 (sample SAMN12604809, study PRJNA352737) | marine metagenome | biome: ENVO:00000447; feature: ENVO:00000209|ENVO:00000569|ENVO:01000036; material: ENVO:00002151; isolation source: viral sequences binned using virsorter ...
GGTGCTGTTATCATCTTAACAAGAGCTTCAACACCCTTCTTAAGTGCAGCAATTATCTCACCACGAATCCTTGCTAGAGAAGCTTTAATAACTCTAAGAATTTTGTTAATATATCCTTGTGCTTTGTTTTTATAACCAACAAGCTCTCCGTTGACCTTATTAATTAAATAATCACCTATATTACCACCACTGTCCTGAACCATTCTAAACAGTTCACCCATGATATACTTAATCTCTGATTTAGTCTCTCCACCACACTCTGCCTGTGCTATAGCAACGGTAACATTAGAACCATATGGATTTACAGGTGAGTTCTCCTTCTGATGCATAAGATCAGAAGCAGCATATGTTCCTGGATCTCCACCAGCAACTTGACCAGAAGCTATATTCTTATTATTCTCAGCATAATTAACTGCTAGATGTGTGTAAGGATTAGTATCTGGATGCCTCTTAGATGTGAATGCTAAACATTTTCCAGCATCTTCAGGCTTAAACTCCTCTGGTGGTGTAGATGCAGCATTTGGTGTCTGACCTAATGATGCTAATATTATAGGTCTTTGCTTATCAAGATCAGTCCAAACACCAAATACCCAATCAGAAGGTTCTAAGTTAACAGTAGCACCCTTTCTACCACCAACACCATATGGTGTAGTAAGAGGTAGAGTAGCATGTGCCCAAGGTAAATCTTCAGTTTTTACACTATCACATGAATGAGTATGAACACCAAGGATCCTCACCTTAAAACGATTAGACGCTTTAACGGTATCAATCTGTTCTACTTGGCCTATCCACCAACTAGTACCATCCTCTCCAAGTCTATGAAGAGGCATTGTAGATTGAAAAGGATCCATACGTTATACCTCAATCATCATATACTAAGCACTCAGGCTCATCTGGATGTTGATCACACCATAGTTCTATAGTGTTGGGATCGTGATGATCTCCTGCTGCTATCTCTGCTGCATGGTGAGAAACATAATCTTCTAGATCATGCAATTCACCTTCAACATGCCTACGCATTTGAGGATTTGTCTGAGGATCTTGTAAGATCTCTTGGTCTTTTTTAATGTGATCTTCTATACTTTTCATAATTGTCTATCCTAAGATAATAGAACTTCGTTTTTTTCTAATTGTTGGGCTCCAAAGGAGTCTCTTCTCAATTTTAACACAGTAGTTACCTCTTGTGTTCTTTGATCAAAGAATCGGGATAAACTATGAATGAGATAGAATCCACTGTTAGATTCATCTATCGGTTCATCTAGTTTCTGATCCTCTGATACTGACGAAGGTAGAATCACGTTGATAATTTCCCCCACACATAAATCGATATTTCCTGGGACATCAATTCGTAATCCTTGTGTATTTAGCATGAAATTACGAGAAATGTTCTGTGCTATATGGTGTTTACTATAATCCCAGAAATTATTATCATTCTTATAATCAGGATCATCTGGGTCTGCTGTGTCTGTACCAGTGTAATATTTCTCATGGTCAACTATAGTTGATAGAATCCTAGTTGGTTGACCAGAAAGCTTTTCTTGCATAGGATTCAACTTAGTCTGACTACCTAGATGAGATTGATTATCCCACTCCTTACTTAAGTTATAAGTATATACCTCAAACTTACCAGAAGATATATCATAGGTCTGTAACTCTGAAGAATATGTTCCTAAACGTAGTGCATGAAGTAAATTTATCTCACTCTCGAAATTGACGTTTATAATAGAATCCACACCAACACCCTCAGAATCTGCACTATCAATAAATGATCTTACCTCTCCACCACCACCAAACTTTCCTTTAGTATCACAGAGAGAATCAATTGATCTAAAATGATATCCCTTACGATTCTCATAGAACACATATCCAGCACTACCTCCTACTGATTTATTATCTTTTTTAGTTATCCCTCCAGCAGTTAAAACACCCATATTATTTGCTTTTTCTACATTAGAGTTAGTAGCAGAAATAGAAGCACTACCAAGAGCCGCAATCACCTGAAATGGTGACTTACCATTAGGATGTATTTTTGTATTATTCCCACAAGGAGTTGCAAAGACATCCTTCTCTGTTTTAATAACACTATCATCACCTGTTAAGATATCTGTTACTATTACATCAGGACGACCTTCCATTGTCTTAGAAATCTTTCTAGCTTCATTAGTAAGAGCTTCTGATGATATCAATCCAATATTATATGTCTGTATTTTATTAGATACAGACCTATCACCAACCATATAAACCATCATGATATAATGATACTCTGTCTCATCAGGTCCAACAACACTCATATGAACTTCTTCACCACCAACTATCTTATTGATTACACTTTCACCAGAATCTAATATTCTAATATTAGCACTTACATAAGGATCAGTAATAGATTCAAAATATGTTATAGCTTGAACACCAGGTATCAAGTTCCAAGGTTTATTGGAATTATCAACTAGATCTAGTTTCGTAATCATATACGAAAAAGCTGAATTTTGATTCTCCATTATGCAACCATCCTTTGAAGAACCGCTTGCTTGTAAGCTTCAGTATTTGGATTGCTCATTTGTATCTGTGCCATACTCAATGAAGTACTCTTATCATTAGATCCAGCAGCATTATTACTAGAAGCAGTAGTAGGTGGAATGAATATAAACGTAGGAGCACTTGATGTATCGTTACTAAGACCAGCAACCTTTTGACTTAACTTACCATTCAATCCCTGTGCTCCTTCTATACCCTCACCAGGCATATATTGCTGCCAATTAACTGGTTTCCATCCTTCTGGTTTTACAGAATCACCAGAAGTTTGCCATGAATGATGGAAGAAGTTACCCTTCTCATCAAACATAGGATCTTCTGTTGCAACTCTATTGCTCAATTCAGACTGTCCTTTGAAATCAGTTCTACCTTTCAAGACCCTAAGTGCTTCCATAAGCTTTGCCTGTCCTTCTTCACTCTGTAATAGAGCTGCAATCTCAGGACTGTCCACCATAGTTCCCTTCTCAAATGCTTCGTATTGTCCAGGTGCTTTAATAATCTCTTCTACACTACCATCACCTCTTGCTTTTCTATTAAGTATAGATGCAGCAACACCATAGATATCATCTGTACCTTGAGCAGCCTCACCACTAATAGCATAAGCTAACCACTTATAATCATCCTCAGTTAAACCTTTTAAGTTTCCAGTGGTAGTATTATTACTTGTCTGGAAGAAGTTCTGTCCATTGACTTTAGATACATTGTTAGTATTACCCAAAACTCCAGTTAAATCTGTTGATGCTACTTCTACTCCTTGACTACCCAGAATGTTCTCTGTTGAAAAAGCATTAGAATTAGAACTAAGGTTTTCATCTCCGTTAACCTCCGTATTATTAATTTCTTCGTTATTATTTGTTTCACCACTCTCTACGGTAATACCATCAACATCAACGCCTTTATTCTTCAATTTATCAAGAATCATTTCGTTCATTTTTATTTTCTGATCACCAATTTGAAGTGGAGACTTACCACCCATACTAACAACAGCCTCAAGTATTCCCCAAAGTTGTTGTAATCTGAATAAAGGATTCTTCTTCCAATCTTCTTCTTTAAGAATCTCCTCCTTTAATCTTAGAATCTCTGCTTTTTGACCTTCAATGTCTTTTTTTGATATACCATTTGCTACGGAAGAAGCTTCCCATTCTGCTAATGCATCATTAATCTTCCCAGTAATCATTCCTGTAACAATACCAACAACACCACCTTTAAACATACTCTTCCAATTGATGGTCCTAGGGTTAAGGAAGGTCTTAATATTAAACTTAGGTTTAACAGCAGGTTTAGAAGTTATTTGATTAACAATGCTACTAGCAGCATCATCTGCAGTACCTGCACCTGCAGTTACTACATCATCTATAACACCTGGTCCTCCACCTAAGTTTGTATTTGCAGATTTTATGCTCTTCGATATATTCTTACCACTTCCTGAGTTATCAAGAATAATTTCTTCAAGTACCTCTTTTTGAACAGTACTCTTACTACTACCTATATCTACTTTCTGAAGATTGGATTGCTTTAATTGCAGATTTTTATTTTTTAAGTTCTTTGATAGTAGATCATCTTTAACATTAATCTTTTGTAGATTATCAATTCCTCTCTTAGGGGTTACCGTTTTACCAGCTTGATTAACTACAGCATCCTTTGCAGCAGTCTTTTTAAACCAGTTCAAAGGATTAATTTTCTTTCCTAATCCCTTTAATGAAAATCCCTTAAATATATTAGCTATCTTGGGTATTAATCCCTTCAACCCAGCTAGAATAGATCCCTTAAGAACTAAAGGTAATGCCTTGAATGTTGCAATAGCACCACCTGCAATTGTTGCTAGATCGGCAATCTTAGTTAGAAGACTATCACCACTACCATCCTTCTTTTCTTGAGCAGTACGATATCCCTGAGTACCAGATAGGAATTCCTCATCTTCCATCCTATCTTCTTGTCTCAATCTCTTAGCATCCGCTATCTGATCTCTCTTAAGATCGATAAACTTAACAAGTAAAGCATTTTGTTGTTCTAATATAGCAGTCTGCTTTTTATTCTCAGTGACTACTTCACTATTAATATCAATTGCAGTACCATCATCATAACTAACTGGATCATAAGCATCTACTGGACTAGCACTAGTGGAAAACATGGAGTTTATACCATTAATCCCACTTACTATAAAATCATCTACAGCCTGAACAGAATCCTGAACAAACTTAAGATTTGCAGGATCAATAGGATTCTCACTACCACCAGCCTTAGCTCTCTTCCGCAGCTTCTTATACTCCGAAATAAGAGTATCAGCAAGACTCTTATCTGTTGTAGTTTTTGAATATCCTTGGGTTCCTGAAGCCATTATCGTTGTGCTTGCTGTTTTTGTTTAAGTTCCTCAAGATATTGGGTAAGTAGTGCAAGATATACTACTCTCTCCCAAGGCATCATATTATCTAGTTCTGTCAAACTATATTTATGGTGCTGCATCAAAGCGAAGTTAGTTTGATAATACTCTTCCAAATTAGTATGGAAGAGTGCTATGCGAAAAAACTCTGCAGCCCCTCTATGGTATATGTAGACGACTTCTTAGTATTCGGATTAACAACATCAAACTTATGCTGAAGCTTAGGCATTGTTTCAAAGAACTTAGACACCTTATTAAATTGTCTTTGAGTAAGACTCTCAATAAATTCTTTAAGTTCTTTTGTTGTACACTCAGAAGCTTCAGTAACATCTTCACCATCAAAAATCTGATCTATACACCCAACAATAATGTCTAGACCATCCATATCAGTCTCGCCTCTAACCCCAAACTCAATGAAATGATCCAACTTAGGATATTTCATAATAACACCAACATTCTTATTAATCATAACCTTATCAGTATGACCCTTTGGCTTAAAAACCTCAACATCATTAATGTTGATGGTATGTTCTACTTTAGTCTTATTATCATCCAGGCACACCACATTAACCGTGATCTCTTCCCCTACAGAAGCAGCACGAATCTTAAGGAATAAATATTCCAAATCAAAACTAGGTAAATCTTCAATTTTTATACGAGATGTAACACATGAATTAATTACATCAACAACTGCTTGTGTTACTTGTTTCTCGTCTCCTGAGTCCATCGCAATAAGAAGGACTTTCTCTTCTTTAACAAGAAATGGACGGTATTTAATTTTCTTTTTATTTGAAGGCAATTCAAGCTCATAGGTAGGAGCAACAATCTTTGGTAAAGCCATAATGTAATTTTCTTTTATTTAGTACGTCATATTATAAACACAGATCACCCTAAGATCTCCTGGTGATGTGGGACAGAGTGCGTGATAATGAGATCCATCAAATAGCACCATCTTACCTTTCTCAGGTTTAACTTCATGCTTTACTGGGATAGGATCATTCTCCCAATCAATAGTCTCATATGGTATTATACCACAAAAATTATCATAATTAACCTGTTTATCAAAAATATACGTACTACCAACGGTATCATTGAGATATAAGATAGCAGTATAATGGTTTTCATTATGATCTACATGAGGGTCACCACAATGATAATTTGGAAAATGATATGTGCAGTTTAAGTTTGATCTAGTTATACGCTTATATTCCAATCCATTATCACGCATAAAGTTCTTGATAATTGTCTTAAAAAATGGATAGAAATCTGAATTACCTCTCCTAGACTCTCTATTCAACAAAACATGAGAGAATTGAGGAAACCTATCAGAGGTAGTAGCAGGATCCCAAAGCCAGTTAATACGTGGGGATGAATGAGACTTTATTTGATGTTTTGAAGTCCCAAAGAAACAGTTATCCATGATATCATCTACGACTTCAGGATTCCTGATAAATTTTTCAATAATCATAACAATATAGTATTCTAAGGCAATTGATCTCCTATGTAATTGCCGTTATCATCCCAGAATTTTACCTCCTCGCTATCAGAAGGTTTGGATCCTGAGAACCAAGACCAATTACTAATATCATTATACACCACATGGTGCTTAGTGTAATGAAATGTCGCTGTAGCTTTAGTTATCTGAGAAGCACCAAATGATAATGGTATAGACTCAACTGTATATGGATAAGCATCATGGAGTACATGTACAGCAGCAACCCTTTCAGTTGATGAACTCATGCCCCTTTCCACTTTTATTATCCTAACAGTAGCAGTATAATCATCTGGGTATCTAAGTCTAGTAGTTCTATACTTATTCTTACCATCAATCTGCATCATACCACTAAATCCATTTTCTCTAACAAATGGTTCATACTTTCCATCCTTATCAATACTCTCATCTTTACCAGGTTCAAATTCCGCAAATATATACTGCCACCAAGCATTAACAAACTTAAATGGTTCCATATTAGCATCACACATCCAACCTAATTGAACATCAGTGTAAAGCTTAGTATGAGCATAAGATATAGATCCTTCTCCTAAAAGTCTCCCCTGTAACTGCCCAGTTGCTGCTTGTGAAGGTGGTAATTGAGCTTCATCACAAAACCCTTGATATAGATCAGCACTAGCTCCACTACTTTCAATATATTTCTTTAATTTAGTGCCCATATCAAATTGCACAGCGAATCCATTGGACATCGCCATACCGCCTTTCTTAGCGATCTGAGTAACAAAATCGTTTATTCTTCCTCTAGTTTGGTATTGAGCCACTCTAAATATTTAAGTGTATACATTTTATTTAGGATGGCTTATTCGGGTAAGTATAAACCGAAGAATCCTAAGAAGTATAAAGGAAACCCAACACAGATCATATACAGATCAAATTGGGAGAAAAAATTTATGCATTTTTGTGATTCTACAGACTCAATTATTGAATGGGGCAGTGAGGAAGTAATTATTCCTTACCGTTGCCCCACTGATGGTAGGATCCATAGATACTACCCAGACTTCTATATCAAAACCAGTAAGAAACAGAAATACATAATAGAGATCAAACCAAAGAAACAAGTAAGAGGACCAGAAAAAAATCCTAAGCGAAAGACTACTGCTTGGAAGAAATCTGTTCTAGTCTTCATGAAGAATAAAGCAAAGTGGAATGCTGCGGAAAATTGGTGTGATGATAGAAGTATGAAGTTCAAAATCCTAACGGAAGATCAACTACATGTCTAAACAAACAATATTTGAACAAGTCAAAGAAAAAGCAAGTAGTAAGGAACAAACTTCCGCATGGTATAGGAAGCAAGTTCGTCTTATTGCGAAGAATTATACTGACGTTGAAAAGTTAATAAGAGAAGATAAGCAAGAAAGCTTAACAGAAGATAATTTCCAAGATACTAACCGAGTTCGCAATAATGTAAGGGAAGGTCACCTATATCTCTTCGAGTATAAAGCAACTAAAAAGTACCTACCATACTACGATCAGTTCCCATTAGTGTATGTTACTAAAAGGTCATCTTCCAATGATTTCTTTGGTACAAACCTACATTATATCAATCCGAAGTATAGATACACTGTAATAAAAAACTTAATTGAGAACGATACTCTTAACGTACCCAAGATAACCTTCCATAAATACTTAGATAGTAATGTTATAGGTAGGTTCTTAGACCTCGGTAAAGACGAATGGTATACGGCAATATACTTGCCTATTGATAATTTTATACGTGATAAGAACGGACGTAAGCTTCCTGTAAGGAAAGATACAGTTTGGAATAAAACCTACGAGAACCGAAGATACAGAATCAAAACTAAAAGGTCGATTGAAGATTATAGTGATGAACCAACTATTCTAATACCATAAATGTCTGCTACTACAACATTAAGATACCCACAACAATTAGAAATAACAGATAACACAGATTATCTGTCATTTGGATTCTACAGATATTATCCAGCTTTTAGAAAGAGGGGTGTAAGCAGTGATAGAATAGATTATTACAATCAAACTGTTGGTGCTCAAGGTGGTAATGTATTACAAGCTACAGTTACTGCAGTATCTGGAGTTCCAGATGTTACTGGTGAAAATAAAGGAACTGCAAGTCTATTTGATGCAAATAAGAGTGTAAGAAAAGAACAGAAATTAAATAGTCCAGGTGGTAATTTTGGTGCAAGGGTAAAAGGAAGTCCAGAGATATTAATATACATGCCACCTGATATTAGCACATCATTTGCTGCTGACTGGGGTGGTAAAGAAATGGGAAATGCTGCTGCTGGTATAACGTCTGCTTCTGCAAATTTACAAGCTGGTGACAGTGCTGGTTTGTTGGATAATGCACTTTCTGGAATGTTAAATTTAGGTGCATTACCTCAATCAACTGCAGCACGTATTACTAAATCACTAGCAGCAATGTCTGGAACTCAACTAACAATGAATGATGTTCTAGCAGGCACTACAGGAACTATATTAAACCCAAATGTAGAGGTATTATTTGGTGGTCCTAAACTACGTAATGTTAGTTTTGCATTTAAAATGTCTGCTAGGAACTTAGATGAAGCACAAACTATCCATGCTATCTGCACAGCATTTAAAAAGAATGCATTACCTGGTTATGGTGCTACATCTAGAATAACTGATTCATTTACTTCACAATTCCTAGGTTTTGGAGCTACGAATGATAAATCAGAAGCACAAGGAAAACATTCTAACTTTCTAGAAGTACCAAACTTGGTTATGTTGAAATATATGAAAGGCAATACAATGCATCCATATCTTTCTCAATATAAATCATGTGCTCTAACTAATGTAGATATTAATTATACACCTGATGGGGTATATTCAACAACTATTGATGCTTACCCAACAGCAGTTGAACTTAGAATAGGTCTTGTAGAAACAAAACTTGTATTCCGTCAAGAGATAGGTGAACAAGCGAGTGATCGTGCTAACCCAAAAAATAAGGAAAACTTAGGAAGAACCTGGAGTTACTAAATGTATTTTGCTACTCAACCAAAAATAGAATACGACTTAAAACCACAAAGCTTTCCATTTTCAAGCTCGGATTTTACCATTGCGAATAACTTCTTTAGAAGGGTATCTATGAATGAAGATGCTTTTGGTTATGTTGCATATTTTAATAAATTTTCCATTCCTGATGATATGAGGATAGAAACACTATCAGAAGGAATTTATGGAGCTCCTTGGTATGATTGGATTATTGCTATATCCAATAATATAACAAATACCTATACTGACTGGCCTTTATCAGAAAATGCTCTACGAGTTTGGGCAGAAGAAAAGTATGGAAGTGAAATATACAGCGATATCAGATATTACGAGATTAGCGAAGATGTTAAAAATGACGAAGGAACGATATTTCTAAAAAAGGGGCAAAAAGTCGATAAAACCTTCTATGACGGTAATTTCCAATATAACTCCCAAGACGTAAATAACACAACTATCACTGTTGCTGGAAATACCATATCTAGAGGTATTTCGATATTTGAAGATGAAACCAGAATAAACGAAAGTAAGAGAGAAATCTATATACTCAAAAACCAATATTTGTACGATTTTGTCCAAGACTTAAAAAAGCAGAGCACCTATAATAAGTGCTCTGCTTACGTTAATAACAAATTAAAAAGAACTCTAGTCTAGCTCGACTTTTTTAGTCATTTTTTGTCGGGATTTTTTTTCCCGAATTGCCAAAACTAGAAAGTCAATTTCGCCACCTTAGAACGGTTTTGGATGTGTTGTCACATCACCGTGGATCTCACCTATATCATCGATATGGGCATGATCAATGTTAGCATGGTCAACATCTATGTGTAGATGCTGTAGACTATCGGCTATTCTCTCAAGAGCATTAGCGATTCTGTCTGCTGGTGATTGTGTTTCCACTTAGTCTTCCTCTGCTAAACTTGCAAAGTAACTTAGTGCATCATCATCACTTGTCTCCTTCTTGTTGAACTTAGGTGCAGAAGATGCTGCTACCTTCTCAACAGGTACTGGTTCAAACTCTTCCTCTTGCTGTCTCTGGACTACAGCAGGTGAACTATTGAGTACTGTATTTAAACGAGTCTCTAGTTCCTCATATGTTTTGAACTGATCTTCAGCAGTGAATGCTGCTAAACTATGTTGTTGCTTATAGGTAGATTCGAGTTGTGAATCGTCAGAACTTAAAGCACTAACAGCATCGAACTCAGAACTATCATAGTTCCAGAAACCAGCAACGGTCTTGATCTTTAACTTGAAGTTTGCTCCTTCCCAGAAGTCAAACACGTTTACAGGAGTCTCATCCTGAAACTCTGGTTGCATTGCAGCCATGATCTTATCGAAAATCTTCTTGCCGAACTTGTACAAGAATACCTTACCTTCATTTTCAGGGTTCTTAGGATCTTTAACAACAACAATGTTCGTGTAGTAAGTAAGCTTACGCTTCTGCTTACGAGCAATGTCCTTGTCTGATTCGTGACCACTATTCCACAACTTACGATTAACTTCACCAACAGGGTCTTTTTTGTTTTGTGTTGTTAAACTGTTCTCGATGTACCAACCACCAGGTCCTTGGAAAGCATGTGAATATAACTTTGCCCAAGGAAGGTCTTCACCTTCTGGGGGTGGAAGAAATCTGATAACAGCATAACCGTTACCTGTATTATCTAACTCTGGTCTCCAGAATCTCTCGTCTTTACCTCCACCTGTCTGGGTGGTTTTCTCAATCTCTTTCTGGAGAAAATCAAAATTGGCTTGAGATTTTCGTTTTAGATCTGCGAATGTCATAGATTGCCTCGGATTTTATTGGATTTTGTTTTTGGGGTGGGAGATAGGAATAATGTATACCTACAAGTACAGGGCATTTCTACATAAGTAAATTTTTACTGTACTGCACGAGTCCTGTCTGGTTAAACAGTTCTGTTGTTCCCAACAGCGAGCACCACCTCTGACTCATCACCTTAACTAGACCATTGCCAGCAAGTTTGTTCAGTCACTCCCGTATCAGGTAGCGAACCCGATATACTATTTATACCATAAAAAAGGGGGTTAGTCAACCCCTTTTTCTTTCTTTTGTTGTTCTTTCACCATAATATCAATTCGATCTCGTAACTGCTTGAACATCTCAGGTACAGTAAGATCTTTATCAACACCCATAAGAAGAACACCTTGCTTCATGTTCTCGATAACTGCTTTAGCATCTTCATCATCACTCAACTTCATCCTGTTATACATGATCTCTTGCATCTCAAGAAGTCTTTCAAGTATAACTAAGTACTCATCCTTCTTCTCTTTACTAAGGACAGGAAAGCTTATAGCATACTTCATCAGAAGTTGCTGCAGCTCCATCATCTCTTGGATCTCTCCTCTAACTAATTCTGATTTAAAAAATTCGGAAGTCATACTAGCATTAATTTGGCTCTGGATGTACGTTTAATAAAGTTCAGTTTCTGTGCATCAAACTTAAGCTTCTCTTTCAATGGTTTGGAAATGAGTTTAGGAACTGTCTCCAATTCAATCTCATTTTGATCACAGTAGTGAATGATAGCATCAATATAGTTCATATCTATATTATCAAAAACTATTCTTTCAACTTCCTGCGAAAACTTAGCCGCAGTCATAAATTTATCCTCTAATAGTTTGCTTTTTTCCATGTGTATTATTGTATTCGTCTATGTATTTGAGAAGAGTAGTTAAGTACTCCCTCTTTACAGGACGAACCTCAACTTGTGTGTCTCCGTTTTCGCAAGCAACTATAGTTACTAACTGCTTAACATTAAGATCATATCTTTCCTTGAGCATACATGCATATGCACACTCTTGAACAAAATAATCATAAAGATACTCTACCTTCTTTGGTTCAGCAGATGTTTTAAAATCTATAATTGATAGTTCCCCATCAAATTCTGCTATACAATCAACACGCCCTGCTAATTTTAATGTATCAGAATACAGAGCAGCTTCTTGTAAGTATATTTTATTTATGCGGTCTAAGCTTGCCCTAGAATGATGGAACATCACTACAGGTAGCGGAAACTTTTTATAATCATCAAGGTCTAAAACATTATTAATGTAGTCCTCGACTATGGAGTGGTACTTAGTACCACGACTTGTAGATCTCTTAGATATAGCGTTAGCTTTATCCTCACCTACACGCTTCCTCCACTTCATTATACCTTTCATCTTAGCAGGGTTACTACCTATTACAGTAGTTACGGAAGCATACTTCTCACCTTCTGGTGTAAGATACACTCTCTTACCAGAATCTTCATCAGTCTTTGCCTCCATCTGAATAGGAGTTATGTCCTCTAGATGTATGAAAGTCATTTGATTTCTAATGTAGCAGAGGATAAGTGTGGAACATATTTCATATCACCTTCTTTAGTTCTTGTATTAATACTACCATAAGGCATAGAGTTGAATGATAGTGACCATCTTTCAATTGGATCTTCATTAAGTGCTGCATGTTCCAACCACCAAGGGAATATAACTATTGTACCAGGTTTAGTATCAACATCAGAGTACTTAGACTCACCAGAAAGAGGCATAATAGACTCATATAATCTAAACTGCACAGGATCTTTAAAGGATAATCTACCCTTATCATTAATGAAAAAGACACCACTAAAAGCACTCATAGGATGTCTATGCCAAGGTAATATAGATTTAGTTCTATACCTATTAATCCAAGAAGTTGTAACCTTAAGACCATCACACTCTAAGTTATGATACTCTTTCACCTCAGATAAACAATCATGTATGAATTCTGATAGATCAGGAAACAAACTCAATACATTAGAATCTGACTGTGATACATCATAAAATTGAGATCCATTCACAGCAAAAGAACCACCAAGATCCTTTTGATTTATTATAGCTTTCTCTAAAATTTTATGTACATCACCATCCCAATCAAATGTAAATATTTTTGTTGGAAAGATCTCTAAAGTATTCATTCGTTCTGTCCAGTATTAATCTTACTGATAAGGTAAGACTTAACTAGACCTGATCTAATAATATCCTCAACACCAAACTCAATAGAAGAGAACTCATCCATATTCTCAAGGATACGTTGGAAATCTAAGATACCATTCTTCTCATTCTGTTTGATTAGATCAGTCTGGAAGACATCACCAGCAAATATAATCCTAGAGTCTTGTCCTACCCTAGTGATTATACTATCTAACTCATGGAAGTTCAAGTTCTGTGAC